>Ga0187889_10000401_pt1 | contig 52598 bp, 41 predicted proteins | sample June2016WEW_7_10_2_FD_132992 | JGI IMG/M metagenome (GOLD analysis project Ga0187889, IMG submission 132992) | Peatland microbial communities from SPRUCE experiment site at the Marcell Experimental Forest, Minnesota, USA - June2016WEW_7_100 | ecosystem: Environmental > Terrestrial > Soil >... | reverse complement strand
TCGCCTGGACAGCTACCCCGGCCACGGTGAATCCGTCGGTCAAGGAGCGCACCATGAGTTCACGAGGGAAAGTTGGGGTGGCCTACGGGGGTCGAACCCGTAACCTGCGGATCCACAGTCCGCGTATTCTGGTGGTCTTCACTAGGGAATTACGAGGATGTAGGCCCGTCTGACTGTCTATTTGACTGCCTATCGTGTTGGTAGTAACGATCGGCGACGCGGCTTAGAACCTCTCGGGTCGCGTCTGGCACTAGGTGGCCATACATGTCAATGGTATGGCGATAGGTGCTGTGCCCGAGCACTTGTGCCACTTGTGTGAGGTTGTCGCTGTTGTAGCGGAGCATCGCGGATGCCGCGATGTGGCGCGTTGTATGGAAGTTGTGAGGCTCGATCCCGGCGCGCACGAGGCAGCGCTTGTATTGGTCCCCCACGCCACCTGTGCCATCTCCGCGCAGCGGACGACCGTTGCTGCGGACGAAGACCAAGCCGCCCGCAGGTTCCCAGCCCCCAGCAGCAGCTTCGGCGTCCATCCTCTCCAGGTGGTCCATCAGGTCGTTCCACTGGTAGTCAGAGAGTGGGATTGTCCGGTAGGCGGCCTTCGTTTTCGGCCCATAGCGTGCCGATTGCCCGCGCACGCCGGTAACCCAACTTAGCGTGGCGGCGATAGTGATGGTGTGGTTCTCGTAGTTGAGATCGTCGCGCGTCAAGGCCAATAACTCGCCCTGGCGTGGGCCGGCACTGAGCGCCAGCCGAAATAGGGTTCGCAGCCTGTGCCCCTCAACCGCGTCGTAGATCTTCTGAACATCGGCGTCGGGTAAGGGTCGCCACGGCTTTGGCTTTCCGCGGTCGGGCAGGCGCACTCCGCTGGCGGGCGAGATGGGGATGTAACCCTGAATCACGGCCCAGGACAGGGCGGCGCGCAGGGTGACCAAGACTTTGCGGCGCATTGCCGCAGACACCCCGTCGTCGGCCAACGCAGCCAGCCACTCTTCGATCTGATCGGCTGTCAGTTTGCCGATGGCGATCGTGCCGAGGTGGGGGGCGATGTGTAGGCGGCAGTGGGTCTCGTAAGGCACCAAGGTCGAACGGCGAAGTGACGACCTATCTCGGTCAAGGAGCCAAGCAGCCAGGACCTCCGACAGGTGGGTCCTGCGGTCAGGCAGTGGCCTCCCGGAGGCGAGCGTCGCCTTGGCTTTCGCCGCCAGCGCGCGCACTTCGCTCGGCGAGGAGCCATAGATCGGATGTCGGCGGCGTTGGCCGCCAGATTGGGGCAGTTCGACATAGACCGCCCACCGCCCGTCGCGCCGGCGTGTAGGCTTGGGATTGCCCTTGGGCGCGCGGCGCTTTCCTGACCGAACGGATCGTGGCGAAGACTGCGGCCGCTGCGGGTCGGCGTCGTCCATAACAGCCAGGATCATAAGCTCCGGCACTACCAATGGTGGAGGTCATTGCCGCCTCCACCATCGCCAGCAACGCGGCGCGAGGCACGAGCCGTCGCCGTCCGATCCGGACTGCGGAGAGTTCGCCCTGATGGACCATGTCGAAGGCTTTCGTCTTGCCGATCCCAAGCAGGCGCGCAGCCTCGGGAACAGAAACGAACAACGCCACGTCGGGCGACATGCTCGCCCAGTCCGCACCGAAGGTGGGCATAGGGGAAGCGAGCTGGGTGGCCGTGGCTGATCTCATGCTAAATCAGCGGGCCGATGTGCCGAGGCAGGATCCTGTTCTCGAGACGCTTTCGGAGAACTTGGCCTAGGCTGACAGATGCCTCGCCGACGTCCAATCCTTCTTCGACGGCCCGAGGTCTGGGCGCATCCAGGCGCGTGCTAACGGCGGAGGAATCGGTGATCTCGGCCATTACTCGCGTCTTCATGTGTTAAGTATCTCGCAGAACCACCATTAACGAAAGCAAAAACGTGCTTAGGCGCACCACTTTCGTCGTTAATGGCTTCCATTGCGCACGTGGCTGGAGTAACCTATTTGGTTTCCCGCGGACGGGCGGATGTCAGGGATGTTTGGGTCACGCGCTTTGCGGACGGGCCGGATGACCGGCTCGGGCGAATACTTGGGCAATGCCTCGGCTGAGCTCTTCACCGAGACATGCTCGCGGCGTGACTAGTTCAGCCCGGAGGACGATCTAGCCGCATCCGTTTGGCGCGGCGGCACGCCGCCCAGTCTTCCGCGGCTGCGCACGCTACTGACTAGTTAGGGGGGGTGTGGCTTTTCGTGTTGGAAGATCCATCGCCGCCCTCTCACACGGTGAGGTGCCGTGGAAAAGTCGGACTGTTTCTGCGCATGGGCTGAGCGCGACGAAGCACTGGATTGACAAGTGCGACAATGGGAGAGGAAGTAGCGATGAGGAAAGACATGGCAGATGAGCGTGAGGACCGACTACGCCGAGCAGGTTCGCGCCTTCCTGATCGAACGCTTCAACTCGGTGGTCGTCATCGCCTTCGACCGCAATGTCTTCGACGACGCCCAAGTGGATGCCGTCTTACTGTTGGCCTCCGATGATGACGACATGGGGATGCGCCTGCTGCGCGTTCACGACGCTGCCGCCTTGGACACGCTCGACCTCGACCACGATCGCTATCTAGTGGCGCGCGAGGTCTTCCGCGCTCGACGCCAGGGACGGAAGGGTAAAGCGGCCTAGGCGGCTGGGACAGAAAGAGTCAGATCGCCGCGTTCGCGCGCGCTGTGGGGTTAGCCGTCGAACTAACCGACGAAGACCCCGTCGCGGCCCAGGCCGTCGAGGTTCGGGACTTGGAGGCGATCACCAAAGACCGCGTATTCACGACCGACATGCGGGCGACCAGCGGTGTGCCCAATAGAGAACTCCGCTCGGCGGAAGGTCGGGTAGAGCCGTGAAACACGGTCGTCACGGTCGTAGGTGACCATCCAGCGCCCGGAGGCGCGCGCAAAGGCTCCAGCGAGAGCGGAGTGGTCTCCCCAAGTCATGGCGTTCAGGTAGAGGTCGGCACCATTCACCAGATACGGCGGGTCCGCGTAGATGAAGACCTTCGGACGCGACAGCCGGCCGACCAACGCCGCGCCATCCTCCTGGCACACCGTGATCCGGTCCTTGTGAGCACCGATGGTCCGAATCCGCGCAGCCAGTGTCTGTCGGTTGAATCGCGCATCGAGCTTCCACGCCCCGCCTTGTCCCAGACCGCCGATTGGTCGGGCATTCACGATGCCGGACCTATTGGTCCGATTGAGGAAGAACGTCGAGAAGCCCAGCTCCAGGTCGTCGGTGCTCGTCGCCCGTCGGGCATGGACCTCGTGATGGCGGTGCCAAGCCTCGATGGAGATTGGTGTCGTCTCGACCAGCCGGGCGAAGTCCGTGTTGTGGTTCACGACGGCGCGCCAGAAGGCGGCCATCGCCGGGTCCAGGTCATTGAGCACCACGGACTCGACCGCGCCATCAACCAACAGGCGAAGCGCAGCCCCAGCTCCGCCCGCGAACGGTTCGACGAAGACCTCACACGGCTCGTCCTGGGCCGTCAGGAGGCGACGGAAGAACGGGGCGAGGCTCCCCTTGCCTCCGGGATAACGAAGCGGGCTGATTTCGGGTGAGGTCATAGTAGGATCTCTGAGCCAATCGCCCCATCTGTCAAGGATTGGGCCGATCGAAGACGCCGAAAGGGCTGCCGCATCGTCCCGAGCTAGACCAACGTATCCAGAGCTGCCAGGAAGTTCGAGTAGTTAGCGGCGGTCGGGCGCAGGTAGGACGGCACCGGATTGAAGTGCGGGTTGTGGAGCCAGGCGTTGAGGGTGCTCGTGGCGAGCATGCCGTTCGGCTCGGTGAGGCCATTTCGCACCGAAGACCACTTCTTGTCCTTGCCCGATGGGTCGAGATAGGTCAGACACTCGCGCACCATCTCGGCGAGGGACTTGTCCTTGGGCTGCTTGCCGGGACCTGCGGCCGGGTGCGTCATCGGCCAGGTGTTCTTCTCGAAGACCTCGACCACGGCCAGGTTGATGACCACCCGCATCAGCACGGCGCTGGCATTCGGGTAGGCGTCCACATCGAGGCGCTGGATCTCGCCTAGGACGTTCTGGACGCGAACGCTGAACTTGGATAGCCGGATGCCCTCGAAGAGATGGCGCGGCCCGACTGGCGTCGGCGTCGCCTTGCCCGGCAGTGGAACTGGCGTTACCCCAGGGGCGGTCGGGACAGGCGCGGGCATAGGCGCGGGAGCAGCGCCAGTAGGCGCTGCCGGGGGATGTGTGGTAGGCGCAGGCGCCAGGAGAGGCGGCGGCGGGCTGTGGAGCGTCACGAGCGCGCTGGCGTGCGCCTGGCGCTTCGCCAGGTCGGGCAGGACGACGGCGAAGGTGTCCAGATACTCCGCCCGCTGCGTTCCATTGTGAAGGTCCGACACCGTTACCGTGCCATTCAGGTCGGCCATGATCTTCATGAAGACCAGCTCCAGATCGGCGCTCGAATAGTGAGCGGCGAACTTCGGCTTCAAGACGACACCGATCCGATTGCGGAAGCCCCTGTCGCCCAGTAGACGACCGACGGTTGAAGAGTTGTTCTTCATGACCCATTTCAGATCGGCCAGCATCGCGGTGTTGAGCGGATAGGCCGCTTTGAGCGCATCCGCGAGCAATACGGCGTTGGCGGTCTGCCCCCGCGTCGCCGGGAAGAAGCGCGCCCTGGCGGGCGGGTCCCAGGGCACGACGCCCCGGCCCTTGGCCTCCCCGCCGTGTCGCAGCTCCTGCCAGTGGATTGCCTCGGCCCTCGTGGCCACGACATGGCAGGTGATCTGGGTGATCGGCGCGGCCATCCTTTTCGCAAGGGCGCTGAACGCCGAGGCATAACCAGGGTCGGTGGTGAGCTTCGGGTTGGTCAGAAGACGCACCGCCGTCAGTCGCCGGTTGCCTTCCAGGACGGTGTAGGCGGACCCGTCCTTGATGACCATCAGGGGATCAATCGGGCTAAGCCCGTGGGCACCGATGTCGGTGCCCAACTGAACGATCTTGTCCCCGCCCTTGCCCCCGCCGTCTGCGAGCAGCGCGGCGACGATTTTCTGCTCGCCCTTGGTCGGATCGTGGCGTGGGTTCTCGCCATCGAGTCGCAGGTCGGCGACGGCGATGTCTATCAGGTTCATGGCCATCGTCCCCTCGGCTCGAAGTCACCGCTTGTCGGCCCAGAAGCCGAACCCCCATTCCGGGCGCAAGCGGACTCTTGCTGCCGAGGATACAGAGGGTATGACGCGGCTTGATGACATTCTGACATTCCTAGATCAAAGAGAGAACCCCGCGAGATGTCAATCGCGCGCCGACCCTCCGTCACAGGTGTCGTCCGCGCCATCCAACCGATCCCCCTATCCATCGTGGACACCGATGCCTAGCCTTGCCGCCGTCGGAACCTGACCTATCGGCTCCCGACCCCCTTGAACCACCCTCGTCCGACTTCCTGATTTACCCGCCCTCGTTCGACCATGCCAGTAGGGGGGCGAGGTCACAACCAGGTGGACGCTTTCGTCTGGTTGCCAATCCATGTCCCAGGCGGTGGTCGTCTTCGAGGGATGGCTGACCGTCCGCTGTTCCTAATACTGGAAGGGGTCGTTTTCATCCGCAGGTTGTTCTGGCTCTTCGTCAGGCCCTAGGAGCAACTCGTCTATCTAGGCCTCTGAATACAGCTCGGCGGGAAGGTCTTTCTTCTCAGACTCGTCCATTTCATCCATCCACGTTCGGGTTGATGTGAAACAGAATACGGAACGAAGACGCCGACGAGTAGCTAGAAGCTACCCGACCTGGGGACGAGGCCATGGCGGTTTCGATCGCGACGAAATACCAGACCTTCCTCAAGCAGGGCGAGTGGGCCAAGGCTTGGGCGATGCTTTCGCCGGAGGGCAAAGCGGGGGAGCCATACGACGTCTTCGTGTACAACTGGGCGGCCATAAGGGAGTCGTGGCACACGCTGGACTTCACGCTCGGCACGCCCACGCACGATTGGCAAAGCTGGGATCTGGCGAAGTCAGTGGCGGGCGACTTCGGCCGCGCCTTCATAATCCACGTCGACTACCCGTTCACCGGTCAGACGAACTACTGGGACGTCCTTTTGATCATGCCGACGATCAATGGGACGAGTTGGACGGTAAGTGAGGTCCGCTAGACCGCTGGCTGACGACGGCTCTGCGCTCGCGTCGCAGTCGGTGGTCAGTCAGGACTCGGTCTGACACGATACGGGTGATCATCTGTCAAGGTCTTGCTCGCGCACTCGATCAACGAGCGTTCGCCTGATGGCTGCGCTAGCCTGGCGCCGTCGCCGACGCCTGGAGGTTGGGTTTCGCGTCAGGACGGCTGCGAAACGCGCGGGGGACTGCAATGCCCGAAATGAGTCGACTGAACCGGCTCGTTTGGGGGTCGGTCTGGACGCCGGTGCTGTGGGCGGCTGGTGTGGGTATCGGTCTCGTGAGCGGTTTCGCGATCCTGAAGCTGAACCTGCTGCTCGCGATTCCGTCGACCGTCGTCTGGGTCTATCTCGGACTCAGACGACCCCGTGCGTTCGGCATCGCCGGTGCGCTTGTCGGCCTCGGAATAGAGTGGCTGTGGCTGCTGGCGACAGCCGAAACCGTCTGCCTTCTTTCCCAGCCACCCGTATGTGGGTGGTCCTTGCCCTATGGACCGAGCTGGTCCTCAGACCCGAACGCATGGAGCACGCTGCAGCTGACGCTAACCGCCGCAGCCGTCGTCCTGCTGGTCGCTGGCGTCGTCCTGACTGTTCAACTCGCCTGGCGGCGGCGGACCCGGCAGCTCCTGTTCAGGTAGCCCTCTTTGGAGTCGAGCCGACCCTTTACGGGTGAAGGTGCGAGCGTCCCTGGCGAGGTTGAACGAACTTGCCGGCTAACCGGGGTTAGGCGGCCTTCGGCGACGAGCTAACCGTGGCGCGAGTAGTAGTCGGCGACCGCCCGGAATGACGCCTTTGGCTCCCAGGGCATGTCCTGATAGGTCGTCCCGTGCCTGCCTCAGGCGAGGGTCTTGACCAGGGTCGAGGCGGCCATGTCGAGATCGTATCGAGGGTCTTCGTCGTAGGGATGGATCGCGGACAGGAATGTGCTGACGAAGGCGCCGTCGACCCCGGCCGCATCCAGCATGGCGAGGGTCTCCGAAAGTTCCCGGGCTTGGAGTTCCTCATCGCGCACGTAGACGCCGTTGAGTCGCGGCCGCACCAGCCGCCCGACGAGCGGTAGGGAGTGAAGGCCCAGCGTGAAGTCGACCATGGTGCCGAGGTTCATTACTTCGCCGGCCTTGTCGGCGCCGACGTATGTGCCCAGACCGAACTCGGTCGCGACCACCGGTTTCCCGACCGCAAAGAGGGGCGCGAGCATGTCGACGTAGCGATCGTTGATGCGGGGGTCTCGGTAGTGGTCGACGCCGATGATGTCGAAGCGACTCCAGTCGACCGCTTCCCAGATCACAGCCGCATAGCTGAGCGGACCATGGTAGACGCGCCGGACAGCCTCGACCGCACGGCCGAGGAATGCGTTGAGCGGCGCGTTATGCGCCCCGGCCTTTATGCCTTCCCCGAGCGACGGGTTCCGCATCCGGGCGACGAGGCTCTTGCCCGGCACGATCCCTTGCATGAAGAGGGTCAGCTCCTGACCTACGACGAAAACGACTCGATCGGGCCACTGGAGGCTCAGCTTCTCGGCCTCCTTCGCGGCTTCGATGATGTAGGCGAGCGTCCGGTCTGGGCTCTTGTCCCAGAGCACGGGCGAGAACCACACTTCGAGGCCCTGGGCCAAAGCGTCCTCGGACGCGCGGACCACCCGCCTCAGATCGCGCCCACCGATCCGTACGGCGTTGCAGTGGAGATCGCGCTGGATGATCTCCAGCTCGCGGTGGACCACAGCCATGTCGAAGATCGGGCGCCAGTTGATGCCCATGACATGGCCGACGTCGTAGCAGACGCCTCTTCGGTTCATGACACTCGGCACCTCGTGAACTCTGCGCCTTCATCCTGCTAACCGGGCGACACCAGGAGGGGTGGGACAGGTCAAGAACCTACCGCCCGGAGGTCCGATCTTACGCGCCGGACTCCGTCAGTAAGGTCGGCGTCGCGTCAGGAGTGGCGACGCGGCTAACCCGCTCATTGGGGATCTGGATCCCCCGTCTTTACCGGGGCCGCGTCCTCGTGACCATGGGCGGCGCCAGGCCGCCGCTGCGCTCGGTGCGCTCTGCCTGACCCGTTGCCCTCGTCCGTGGTTCATCGGATGTGCTGGGTATCTTCGGGGCGAGAGGAGTCAGCGCCGGCCTCGGGCTCAGGCGTCGGCGGCGCCGCGCAGGCGCTCGAGCTCGCGGCGGAGACGCTTGCCGGGCCGGCCCTCCCCGCGGATGCGCATCATCCCCGGCTCGGCCCCCGTCACGACCGGCGGGCTGTGGTCCAAGTAGCAGGTCGCGGCGGCGGGGGCCCCGACCCGCGACTCGATTGGCCGCACGACCTCGATGACGCGCTCGCGATCCGCGATGAGGGCCTCCACCCGATCGCCTGCGCGAACCTTGGTCGACGGCTTCGTCGGCGACCCGTTCACGAGGACGTGGCCGCCCTCGCACAGCCGCGTCGCGAGCGGGCGGGTCTTCACGAGGCGCACCGCGCACAGCCAGCGGTCGATGCGCGTCTCGTCGGCGGCGGTGGGATCAGTCACGCGGTCTATGATCCCACGGGTCGAGGAGGCGTCGCGGCGCCACTGCCGCCTGTCGCGGCTCGCCGATGGCTGGACCGGACTTCTCGCCCGGCAACAAGAAAGCCGGACCGCGGATGGGCCGAGAACGGTGGGCGCATGCGGCTGCTGGCCAGCGTGTGCCTCGCCGCTCAGGAGCCTACGAGCCAGGGGATGGCGAGGGTGCCGGCCGGAAGGTGCACGCTTGACCAGCCGGGTAATCCGCGTCGAGCGCGACGTCGTCGAGGGGCCCAAGGGTGACCTGGGTGGAGCATTCGTTGCGCGGCGTGCCCGTTGACCCGCCCTCGTAGCTTGCCAACCATGAGGTGATCGAGTACCGGCCCGCGGGCAGGACGAGCGGTCCACCGCCGTAACTGCCGCCGAACGTGGTAGTGGAGTCCGGACCGCCCCCCGCGCCGCCCGGCACCAGGCCCTCGTAGACCAGCGCGCCGCTGTCGGACTGCACCCGATAGAAGGCTTGCTCGTTGGTCGCGCAGCAGTCGAGCCCATGTACGGTCGCCATCTGCCACAACCTCGCCGGCTGGTAATCAGCGGCGAGGTTCAGGGGATGGCTGTCGATGAGCCTCCCGGTAGCGTCGTCGACGAGCGAGACAGTCTCTGGACGAGTCTCCTCGCCTTGCGAAGAAGCGCCCTGTGCGAGCGATCGCACCAGCCACACGATGTTGTCGCCCGCGTAATTCCAGCGTGGGTCGACGGTCGCGATGTCGCCGGCTCTGAAAGCAGCCGCGGTCACCACGTTGTCACCGGACCCGGCGGCGGCTGCGGCCTGGACGAGCGTCATCCTGGGCGTGATCGGTTTGCCCGACTGCTGGTCGCCGGTCTGCGGAGCCGCCAACGGGACGTCCTGCCCCTCTGCCCAGGCGATGCGATCGACGACGAAGGCGTTTGCGCATTCGGCCTGGGTCGAAGCGGTGCATTGCCACTGCCGAGCGTCGCCAGCGTGGCCGATGAGCACGAGAGCGGCCGGCTCGCCGGTGGCGCCCCCCGTCAGCCACGTCGAGACGTCGCCGCTCGTCTCGCTCATGAAGAAGGGCGAGAGGTACGTTCCGGTTGGCTGGTGACAGCTCATCCCATTGGAGCCTTCGGGCTCACACAGCTGAGCGTCAGACTGTGTGTCCGCGAAGGCATCGAACCGGCACCAGCTCTCGAGCGGGCCGATGTACCCCATCGGAGCGGGGCAGGATGGGTAGAACTGCTGGTAGTAGCCGGCGACCGCGACGGCCTGACCGTCTAGCTTGCCCGACTGCAGCAGCTCGACAGCATGGGCAACGCTGATCACCGGCAGGCCGGCGACTTCGGATGGGAACGTAGCGTTGGGCGGTTGGCTTGTCGACGGGGTTGAGTTGCTGGCCGGAGGGGTTGTCGGACGGCCGGGTCCGGTCGGCGTTTGCCGGCTCGAGAAGACGCCAACAACCACGATAACCATGACGAGCCCGGCCACCGCCAGCCGCCCCCATGCCCTGGCCGACCCGATCGCCCACCGCCGCCGAAGCCCGGGTACCGCCGTCGGCCAGCGGAGATCGTCGGGCACCGGTACGTCGGCACGCCCATGCATGTAGGCACGGATGCGCTCTTCGTCGTTCATTGCGTGTCCTCCGCGGCCAATACCGCCCGAAGCCGCTCTATGCCGGCGTGAATGCGCGACTTGACGGTCCCCTCAGGCACAGACAGGGCGGCCGCTACCTGCGGCACGGACAGGTCAAGCGCGTAATGAAGTGCAAGGGCGATGCGCTGGTCGGCGGGCAGCCCATCGAACGCCCGATCCAGCCGGTCACGCTCGGCGAGGACCGTCGATCGGTCATCCACCGTGCCCTCCGGCCAATCGAGGGTGGGGACGACGCGCGGCCGGCTGCGGCTCGCGCGCAGGTGTTTGCGACTGCGGTTGGCGACGATGGCATGGAGCCATGCTCGGACGCGCTCCGGATCGCGAATCCGGGTGAAACCGCGCCATGCGTCGAGCAGCGCTTCCTGGGTCACATCTCGGGCATCCGCCTCACCGACCATCGCGGCCGCGGCACGATACATCTCATCTACCCACGGGCCCACGAGTCCCTCGAAGGTCGCCGCCACGCTGGCGGCGTCAGCCTCGCGAGGTGCCATCGTTGTCTCCACTCCTCTACTGATCCCGGGCCCACGCGTTTCGTTCGATCAGTCGGTGATGCCTTCGATCCCGGAACGTCCGCGCGTGAGGCCATGACCACCCTCAAGACGACGACGTCACCCCTTCGGTGCCCGGCCTGATCGGCTTGATCCGAAGATTACGTATCGGTCAGCGGCGCGTCGAGACTTCGTCCGGGCAAAAGGCTCAAGCCAAGAAAGGCACGGCGGCTCACCCTGGTCCAGCTTTGTCGCTGACGGCCGGCGCCGCGAGAGCGACCAGCTTCAGGACGTCATCGACAACTGTGCTGATCGGATAGGTCTCGAAACCCGACAGTTCGAGGGCGCGCTGAACCCGTTTTCGTTGGCCCTTGTCCAGCAGACTGGCACATCCAAACACCATCTCCCGAAGGCCTTGGAAGTCATCATCGGCCGGTCGCAGTGGAATCGGGATCTCTTTGAGGACCTGCCATAGGATGCGAGATGCTTCCTTTTGCCCGGTCGGGTCAATGAGCACGACCTGCACCGTCTCGTCCATTTGCCAGGTGAAGTTGAGGGTGTGCCCCTTCCGCCAATGGGCCGCGACGCGATGGCGAGCGTTGACGAGAACGAGGTCGAGCCAGCGGGCCACAGCCCGCATGTCGGCGCACCCTTTGTCCCCGTCCAGGTAGTTCATCAGACAAACCCATGGGCCGGGCGGATCTGTCATCGGGAAAGGCGCCCGTTCGGCCAACAGAGTCGCGATCTCCTGAAGGAGCATGTCGCCGACGGTCAGGTACGCGACAACATCTATCTGGGCTTTGATGTCGGCCAGCGGATCGCCCTGCCCGAACTCAGGATGGTCGCGGAACTGACGCTCTTCTGACCGGAGAAATGCTGGGCCGCTCTCGGCCATCCGCTCGATACAAACGGACCACATGGCCAGCGTCCGCACGACGCGCTGAAGGGTCCAATCGTCGTCCGCATAGCCGGGCCAAGAGCGCATGGCATCGACCTGGGCGAACACTCGACGCGCCTGCCTTGAAGTCGGATAGCCATCCTCTGTCACGCAGAAATGGTATTGCGCATCGCCGGCCTAACCAACGACGTTCTAACGCGTAAGGGCGGGGGAGATTGTGCCTGGCCTGACAGCTCCTGCGGGACATTCAGGTCGCGCGGCTCAGGATCTCCCTCAACCGGGCAGGATCGAGCAAGGCCGCGAAACGTCTGGAAAGGCCTCTATCCGAGCGTGAAAGGGGCTGCTTCGAAACCTACCTACTCGAATGGTCGGGGCGAGAGGAGTCAAGCCGACACTATACGGGTGAAGGTTCGGGCTCCTTTGGCCAGGTTGCTGGAGCGTGTCGGCTGACTTTGGCCGAACCCTCTCGACCGCATCACGCCGCAAACTTGAGGGCAGTCGTCTTCTTCAGTGAGCGACGATCAGGCTACTCAGCAGGACGACCACCCAGTCCGCCGGCCATGGCCAGCAGACCGTTCATCTTGCCGCGTGCATACCAAGATGCCGCTCCGGCCGCCTCGCCAAGACCGAACAGAGCCCACGTGCGCCAGCTCGGCCAACCCAGGGACAGGCCCACCATCATCGCCGCGAATGCGGCCAGCCCGATGACCGCAACCGGGGCGGGCTCGTATTCGGCAACGCAATGCGGCCGCATCGATCGGAGGGAAACCTGGCTCCCTCTGGGGAGCGACAGAGCGCTCAGCGTTAGGCCAGCGAGTCGAGGTCGCGGCCTCTGGCGCCAGTGGTGATTGCGCACGCCCACTGTCCGGCCCACTATGCTCAATTGGTGCTCCTCGAAGACTGGCGACCCTGGGTAGATGACGACGCGACCGAATACGAATCCCTCGCGAGGGGGTGGCCGCACGACGAATCCCAGTGTGTGGCTTGCCAGGTCATTCCCACCTGGACGGGGTTAGCCCGGTCTCTCGGAGCGACTGCCGGCAGGGATCGCCGCCAGAGGTGGCGAAGCGATGCACGTGCGGCGTTGCGGCGGGCTTATCCGAACCGATACCAACTGGTTTTGGCGCATCGCGCCGCGGTTTCGGCAGCGGCCCGAGCCGCACCTGAAGCCCAGGCGCGCGTAGGGTGCGAGGCTGTCAAGTTCTTGGCAGCAGGTCTCCGAAAGGCCCGGAGCGAGCGGCTGATCCCACGGCGATGGAGCGCGGACCCGCGTCGGGATCCCCGAGACTACGAGGGACCTTGGCCTAGGCATTGGCCATGTGTCGAGATCGCCAGGTCTGACCTCGCGTCCGGCTTCGTGGAGTCCCTCCGTCAGGCGTACCCTCAGCGTTTCCCCTCCGGCTCTGCTTTCCCGTTCGCTGATCCACGGGAGTACGCAGCAGCCTTCATTCGCTCCGTGATCGCTGAAGCCATCCGTCTGGATCTCCCTCTACGCGCCAACTCGCTGCCGGTCCAATCGTTGCTGTGCGAACTACACGGTCTGGTGTCGAGGCAAGGCCAGACCTTCGCCAGTCTGTGGCTGATCGACGACGTGGACTTCTCGGCGGTTCAGGGACGGGCCATTGATGCGGTCACTTTCGCTTCCGCTGGTCAACTCGACCGCGCGGTGGCGTCGTTCATGCCCGAGGCCTGGTGGTCGGGCTTTCCGATGCAGTGGGCGAGCGCGTTGCACGGAGGCCTCCTCTATGCCTCGGGTGAGGGCTTTAGCCAGCACTTCGATACGACCGATGGCCTCAACCTGTCCATCCGGCGACTCGTCGACGCGATCCATCTGGCCACGGGGTGCACGGGCTTTGACCGCTGGGTCTGGATGGGCGAGCCGTCAAGGATCCACCTGAACGTGCCCGAGTCCCATCCGCAGACAGAGCTGGGCATCACCGAGCCGCGCTGGCGTCGCGTCGCCACCATCACACCGGCAGAACTTCCAGGAATAGCCGTCCTGAGCGACCTGCTCTCTCACGCGAACAAGCAGATCCGGCGCGGCAGTAGCCAACCGACGGTCTCTTCGGTCGCAGTTGCGCTCAGCAGGTATCGCCAATCGCTTGAGTCGCTGGCCGCCGGACGCTGGCGCGACGCCGTGGTGGACCTTTCAATCGCGCTGGAGGCCACGCTTAGCCCGGGAGACGAGCACATCGAGAACACCCTTCGCCTGCGTGCGGCACACTTCCTGGACGGCGACGACAAGGCCACGGCAGCGCAGACCGACCGCGACGTCAAGCATCTCTACGACCTGCGTTCTGACCTTGTCCATGGCAATACGAGGTACAAGCGCACGCCAGCGAAGTTGTGCGAAGAACGCGGCTATACCGATCTCCGCCTCGGCATGTGGTTCTTGCTGGATCGCTGGCGCGACATCGTCCGACGCCTAATCTGTGTGCGCCTCCTGCTCAGCGAGACGCGCTGCGACCTGTGGCCACTCATTGGGAAGACCCGAGCCGACGACTTGTTGATGCCCGACAAGCGCGGAGAGTTGCAAAGGAGGATAGCCGGCGAGGCAACCGCGATCGGCCTGCCTCGCCTGCTCGAACCGACGACGCCGCTTGTGAACGACCTACAACCAGCTCGATCCTCTCTCTGACCGCCTGAGTCGCTCGACACTCGCCGGCATCATCCTGGCGCGAGAGACTGACGCGACGTCTTGGTCTGGTCGCAGCGACGGGAGTAGAACCTCCGACTTCATCTGTCGGCTTGTGGTGCGGTGATCCAAGCTCGCGACGTAACCCTACGTGTGGGCCGTAAGGAGCCTCCTTTCGGAGCGGACCGGCGTCGGCACGAGTGTCCGCCTGACCGTCGCCCCGCCGATCTTCAGGTCACCGGCAGGCGCGCATGGAGGGCGCTCAATTCGGCGCCCTCTCAGGTGAAACTTGACATCGCCGGCGGCTCGCCTGAATAGGCCACGACAACTTTCATTGCCGAGGCCCATTTCGATGTCCGAATCCGGCCTGATTCTCGCCCCTTCGACCGCCCTGACACACCCCGCGATCTGGCTCCCTGAGGAGTGGGAGGAGACAACGCGCAGCCCGGCCCAGCGGACCCTGACCATCTACGGCGGTATCGCCGAGCAGTTCCGGGTCTGGCTCGCTGAACAAGGCCTGACTCTCGCCACCGCCACCCGACCCGCCATCAACACGTTCCTCGCCCGCTGGCCGAAGGCCCGCAGCCGCAACCTCGCCCTGGTCGTTCTCAAGCACATCTACATCGAGGCCCAGGCCCGCGGTGTCGTCGTTAGGAACCCGGTCGCCACGCTCCGCGCCGACAAGGTGAAGAACAAGCCGCGCGACTACCTGCGAGTGTCCGAAGTCAATGACCTGTTTCGGGCGATGGACGGCGACGACCTGCTGTCCCTCCGCGACCGCGCCCTGTTCGCGGTGGCCTTCGAGACTGGCATGCGCCGAGCCGAGCTGTGCGATCTCCGGGTAGGAGATCTCACGAAGGTAGGCGGTCACTGGGCGTTCTCCCACAGCACCAAGGGCAGCGACGATGCCGATGCTGTGGTGTCCCGTATCCGACCAGCAGCCTACGAACCCGTCCGCGCCTGGCTCGACGCCTCCGGCCCGCGGCCGCCCGAAGCCCCGCTCTTCGTCGCGGTCATCAAGCGCGGCCAGGCTATTCGGCACGAAGAGGTTATCTACTCGATCCCCGACCCGCTGCGTCCGCTAAGCCACGGAGCAATCGCCGATCGCCTGTGCCTCCAGATGCGCCGGGCCGGCCAGCCAGCCACCCGCCGCCTGAGCGCCCACTCGATCAGGCGCTCGCTGATCAGCAACGCCCTCGAAAACGGCGCGCCGCTCTACACCGTCCAGCGATCGGTCCACCACGCCAACCCGATGACGACCGAGGGCTACGACGCCAACCGAATGGCGATCCAGAGCACCGCCGCCGACTACCTGCCCTACGACTTCGGCCGCAAAGCTGGCGAGCGGTGAGCTTCATCAACGACCAGCAGCGCATAGAGGGCGACGCGGCAATTGGGACGGAGCTCGCTCACCCGCTGCGCCTCTTCCTCAGTTTCTCCAGGAGAGCGTTTCTCTCTTCGATCACCTGCCACAAGAGGACGCTCTGCTCTTCGCGTTCTTGCTTGAGGCGGACGATTGCCTTGAGGACCTTACGGATGTTGCGAGGATTGACCTTGGCGATGTAGTCGGCGGTGCCTCTGGCCCCGGGTCCATCAAACACACCGAGAACGTGCCTTCCCTTCTTGGAGAGGAGTTGAACCGTGGCTCCATCCGGACGGACAAGCCACGTCCTATCCTCGACACCGCCAAGAAAGGCGTCGAGCTCATCGATGTAGCCATACACTGGGTATTCAGGGTCGTCGTCAATCGAATCCCTAAGCACACCCCTTGATGTCCCCTCTGCGCTCCCCGGATGAGTCTGATGATTGCGGTTCGCCTTCATCTCGTTGGTCCTCCAGCGCCCCCGGCGGGGGCATGGAGTCCTTGTCGTCGAGACGGCCCGCTTGTCAAGCTTTGAGGGCGGCGAGGTCGCGCGCCACGCTGTCGCTCGCGGCGAGAGTGGGTGGATCTCGTCGGCTGCGGTTACCCGACCAAGAGGTGGAACCTAGCCCAGTGAAGGTGCCTGCGAGCCTGCTCGACGGTCGTCGAGGCGATGCATCGATCTACCTCTTCCTTGACTGAGGCGGTCGTGTTGCGGGGGATGGTGGTTGCGGCTTCAACGATGATGCTGCCCAAGCGGGGAAGGAGCGTGTCCGCCGCCAACTCAGTCGGCTTGGCCACGAGACGGACGGGCTCCTCGATCCTTGCTTGCTCCAGGAGCCGCCGCCTGAGGATCTCTCGAGCTTCTTCGCGAATCCGTTCTAGCTCATTCACGGCCTAGAACTCCTTCTTCTGCGGCCGGCGGTAGCCCGTTCGACCCACCTCTGCACCGGCAGTGCTTCGGGCCCGTGACACCTGGTCCGGTTCTGCCATCGGCGGTCAGCTCAGTCAGGAGATCTCGGAGCACTGGGCCCTGGAGCTGGCGATCACGCACCAGGCGAGCGGCGAGAGTGAGCAGGGCCGGCTCGTGGGCCGCCAGGAGGCTGCTGACTCGCCCCCGGCATTCCATCAGCGTCGCGCTGGCGGCCAGGTAGGCCTCGTGTTCGTAGAGATAGCCCGCATTCGTGTTCCGGGCGATCAAGGAACGGCTTATGACCCGATACCCGGCGTCGAGGCCATGGTCAATCCGTGTTCGCGCCAAGCTCGTGGCCGCCCGCAGGTCCGAGGCGGCTCCAACCCCCCGAGCTCGACCACCCAGGACCAGGTTCTCGGCTTCCAGGCCGGCGAGGGCCACGCAGATCTGATCGAGGAGCTGGCCGTCTGTTCGAGGCAGCCCCGCGACACTGTATTCATCGTCCTCATCGCCCTCGAAGATCGTGTGGCCAGCCTCCAGCAGCGGATGGCCGACGATCGAGATAGCCGTTGGCGCGCGATCCAGCAGGGCCCCGATCAGGGCGTGTCCGGCTTCATGAACCGACACGATCTGGTCCTGCTCCGGTGAGGGTTGCGATCGGCGCTTGACGATGACGCCGCGTCGCTCGATAGCCCGGTCGAGGGCGGCCGCGGTAAGCGCGGTGAAGCCGTCCGCGAGCGAGAGTGCCGCCGCATCGTCGAGCATCTGCCTGATCTCGGCCGGGCTTGTGCCCGGGCCGACCAGCTCAGCCGCCCGCTGGAGATCCAGCGGCTCGGCGCAGCGACGACTCCTCAGGAAGTGCTCGAAGAACGTGACCCGTTCGGCCAGGCTCGGGTAAGGGATCGGCACCTGAAAGCCGAGCCGCCCTGGCCGCAACAGTGCGGCGTCGAACTCTGAGGGGGACGCGGACGACGACGCGACCACCAGGAGTCGTCGGTGCTCGCGCAGGCCGTCGAGGAGTGACAGCAGAGCGTATAGCGCGGCGTTCGCCTCGTCGGACTTTCGGTAGTCACCGCGATCTCGGGCGATCAGGTCCAGCTCGTCGAGGTAGAGCACCACCATGCTGGCCGGAGCCGCCGAAATAGGGCCTCCAGGGCCCTCAGGAGGCTCTGAGTCGGCGTTGGCGTCGAATCTGGCAAGGAGATACGCGTGAAGGCCTCCAATGACCTCTGGACGCAATTCCGCGGCGTTCGCCTCGTAGAAGGTGACCGGGACTGGCCGCTCGTCCGGCCCGCGCGGCTCGGCCAGAAGTGAGCTGAAGACCCGGGCGCAAGTCGTCTTGCCACAGCCTGGCGGGCCATAGAAGAGCACGCCCTTCGGCGTGGCCGCGCCCATGGCTTCGAGCGCGTCCGGGTTGCGCAGGCAGGCTACCAGGCTGCGGATCTGCTCCTTGGCGGCATCGAGTCCGACGATCTGATCGAGGCTCAGGCCGCCGATCTGAACCCTGTGGTTGGCGAGCCAGGAGGCAGTCGGGGCGAACTCGGGAGTCGGCGTCGCAGGCGACCGATCTGGCAACGCCGGGCCAAGCGGATCGGCCACCTGCGACTCGAGCGTGGGGGCCTTGGGTGCGGCTAGGTTCGATGTGGTCGCATAGGTCATGAACCCAGAATCTCATTCACTTCCCGGTTGACGCAACGACGATTTGTGCCGAAGGGCAACGAAGATCGAGGGCCATCAGGGTCGCCCCGGGAGAACTGCGTCATCCATCTCCGGGCTCTGGCACGACGACGCGCGAGGTGCTAACCCTCGTGTTCCGGGGCATGAGGTGCTACGAGTTCCTCGATGTAGCCACGGCCGTCTTCGAGGATCTTGAGGCGGCCCCATCCAAGAGGCCGTTCATCTGCACGCACATCAAAGGGACTTACCGATACGAGCCTGCCCGACTCCCCTCAAACGCGCGCGCGTGAGGACTGGGGTTCCGACCGGTCCGGAACCCCGTTGCGTGCCTTTCGGGAACCCCCGAGAGACCCCCGAGGTCTAGGCTAGTCACCGGGCGCCCTGGCTGAACGTCCACATCACGACACTCTGGCGCTCACGCTAGGGCCAGATACCAACCGAACCGGGGGCAGGCCATGAGTCCCTTCTCATCGCACCAGCGCAGACTGAAGCTGGGACGCATCAAAGGCCTGGCATTCGGCCTCGCGACCGCGACTCTCCTCGCCGGCTGCAGCGGGGCAGGGGCCTCCCCGTCGCCGACCACGGCGGCCTCTGCCTCCCCTTCTGCGATCTTCCCCTCCACCAGTCCCTCGGCCCCAACTCCCGAGCCCTCGGCCAGTACTTCTCAGCCCGCGGCCGCCACGTTCACGACGCCAGGAGTCCCTTCGAATTGGACGGGCTTCTCGTGGAGCCCGCTTTCCGCCGGCAATCCTCTCGCAACGGCTGACCCCGGCGTTCGGCTCCTCTCATGGCGAGGCGGCTACGCTGCGTACGGGTCCACGAACGGATGGTCGAGCGGGCTCGTATGGACTTCGGTAGACGGCCAGACGTGGACGCAGGTCACGGCTATCGTGGCTCCACGGGTGCTCGTGGCGGCCTCCCCGGCAGGGCTCGTGGCCTTGGCAGGCGATCCCTCGACGGCGAGTCCATCCGAGACTGTTTGGACCAGCTCCGACGGCTTGTCCTGGCACGCCGCTGGCACGCCGTCCGGCCTGGCGTTCGTCGACTCGCTCGCTGGTACCTCTGCTGGCCTGGTGGCCACCGGGCACACCCTTACCGGTTCGGGCAAGTCCGCAACGAGTGGGTACTACGTCGCGTACTCGAACGACGGCATCAACTGGACGCCGGTGACCGTTCAGAAGGACATCACCTGGGACTACGTGGGGCCGTACGTGCAGTCGGGTGACGGCCGTTTCTTTGTCATGGGCGGCTACACCGTGGGCGTGGCGAAGGGCGCAGCCTATCGTCTCGATGCGCTCGATCCGACTGGTGCGCCAGGCGGCCGAGGCCTGGTTGGGTCCGGCGCCGCAGGCACGGGCGGCCTGTGGTGGTCCGATGATGGACTGACGTGGACGGCCACTGGGGACTGGGTCTACGCCGCCGAGATCGAGTTCGGCCGTGACGGCATGCTTCTTCAAACGAGCGGGAGAATGATTCCGGGCGGTACCGGACTCGACATCTCGACCAATGGCGGCAAGAGCTGGCAGGCCGACAACAACTATGCACCCCTTGGCGCGACCGTCTGCGGGCAGGGCGAATGCAGTTATGGGCCCGATGGCGTAATCACCTCGAACGGCACGGTCTTCCTTGCGTTGAAGACGAACGGCAAGGCCTGGGTCTCCTACGACGGCAAGACCTGGACCCCGGTCGCCTGGGACAGCCCATTCCCATTCCCCGGTTACTCGATCCTGGTGCTGCCGCGCGGCGTGGTCGTGGGAACCACCTATGGAGCCGCCAAGTAGCGCCGGGCCACTGCCTACAGGATGGCTTGTTGTCTCGGCACCACTCCGGACCTCTCAATCCGTGAGCTCAGAGGAGCCGGCCAGTGGAACAAGTTGCCGCACTCGGAGCGTCTGATCGAACAGGAGGGATGCCTTGGGAGATCAAGTGAGACGGTTCTCTCTGGGCCTGCTGATCCTGTGCGGCCTGGTGGCCGCGTGCGGGACGCCAACGCCGTCGGCCTCGCCTCTGGTAACGAAGGGTGGGCCACCGCCAACGTCGACGGCTGCACCTTCCCCGACCGCAGCGGCGGTTGGCTGGGCTTCGCTCAACTGCGGCCGCCTCGACCATGCCACCTGTCTTCGCATCGTCATGATGGTCGAGCAATACGAGCCCGCGCAGTTCGGACCCACGGTCGGCGTCGTCGCCGACTACGGCTGTCCGCCCGGCGCACACTGCCCGGCGTTCTTTCAGGCGCTGGTCGTCCTGATCCCGGCGGGCACGAGCTCCGGTGCCGACCTCGCGGTCTTCGAGGTCTCCGGGATGCCCGATCAACCGGAGACGGTCGGACCGTACCCTTACTCGCTGCCGCCGTTCATGATGTCGCTGCTTCCCGGGCCCAGTCCTTCGCCTGTTCTGGTCACCGCTGATGCGGCCGCAGCGACGGCGATCGACTCGGCCTCATCCACCATCCCGGTGAAGGTGGTCTCGACGAAGCTCTCGACGTACGGTGCGCAGGCTGAGGGTGGGTCCCTCCGTGGTCCTGGCTCCCCTGTCTGGGCTGTCCTGCTGTCGGGGTCATTCGGGTTCCCCTCCTGCGGTCCAATGACGGCCACACCGCATCCATGCCCGTCCCCGGCCACGAGCGCACTGATCCTCATCGATGCGCAAACGGGAGCATTCATCGAGGGCTTCGTGCCGGCGCCCTCTCCGTCCTGACCACGGTTCCGAGCTTGCCGAGCAATGAGGATCGGCCCGGTGCTGCCAATCCGTTGTTGGCGAGGGCCCATTCGCGAGACACAACACTCAGGTCATCATGCGCGTGGAAGCCAGCACGGTTGACCTATCGGAGCTACGGCAGATAGGTCGACTCGAGACTGTCCCCCACGCCCATCCAACTGGTGCCGCTCGCATCGGTGGCGAGTGCGTCAATCCAAAAGGAGGTCGTGGTAAGCGGGGGCCCAGATGGAACGGGAGCAAACGAGATGTCGATGGGCGGGAATGTCACGGCGCTGACCACTCTTTGATCTACGACGTGCTCGAGCAGACTCAGGCCATCGGGGCCCCCGCCCCGGAGAAAGAGAGTGACGCCGCCACGGGGGTCGGGCGTGGCGAGGTCAGAGTCCAGCGAGCAGAACTGCGCCGTGCTCGGCAGCACGGTCGTGACGGTTGTGCCTGACACTAGGTCTGCGCCGCCGGGGCCACCTGAGACCAGTATCTCCGCGCCGAAGCCAAAGAGGTGGTCGCCTCCGACGTCGACCTGGCCAAGGGACCGACCCGTGCCGTCCGTGAGCAAGAGCGGCGAGCCACCGTTGTAGCACTCGTCTTGCCAGGGCAGCAGAACGAGCCTCCCTGAACCTGTGGCGACCAGGTCCTTGGCCCCGGCGTAGGCCGACGGCAGCGGGATGCGGCCCACCTCATGGAGCGTGGCGTCGTACTCGGTGAGCCACGGCACATTGACCCGCGCGAGAAGGGCGAGCCCGTTGAGAAAGCCGAGCCCGCTGGGCCATGTGCCCTGCAGTGAACCACTCGAGGCCCCCGGCAGCGCGCCGGCAACCTTGCTCGACAGCACGAGCCCAGCGAGTTTGCCGGTGGCTGGATCGTAGCGCAGGAGGCGATCGTTGTTGGCCAGCCAGACGGCCCCGGTCGGATCCACTTTGAGGGGGCTGAACTCGCCGATGTAGCCCGAGTCGTCGGCCGGCAGCCGCGTATCGTGGACGATCCCGCTGGCAGTGGCGACCTCGCGCAGTACAGGGTTCCCGGCCGCGTCGTCGGTGACGTACCAGACCATCGCGTGGACCGGATCGTAGACGATGGTCAGGACACTCGAGCCATCCTGCGCTCGCGACTGAAGCACCGCTTGGCCTGGGGAGGCGCTCGGGGACGGGTGAACTGGAACGAAGGTCGCGGTCGCAGTTGGCTCGAGCGCAGAAGCTATCGTTTGTTGGATTGGTGTTGGCGTGTTCTGGGGGCCCTGCCCCTGACTCGCCGCACACCCTGCCCCGCCAATCGCCACGAGTGTCGCGGCGGCGATCGCCAGTCCGTGCCTTACGGTCAGCCTGCTCACATCTGAACGCCCCTACATCGTCTCGGAATCCTATGACGGTGCGGGCGGTCCCTCAAGTTCCGCGGGTCGTCTCTTCGGGCCACAACCACGTGTGATCAAGCCATAGGGTCGGGGCTATGCCTAGTCAATCTCGGACAGCGATCGCCCCGACCACAAAGCTCAGTCTCCCGGCGTCAGCTCAAACTCGATCTCTCTGAACCCCAACGGACGAAAGCTGACCAGTAGCTGACCGGAAACTGACCGGCATCTACTTGGTGGCGGTGGGCAATGGCGTAGTAGGCAATGGCCTTGGCGGCAAGGACCTCCACGTAGCTACGAGGGCCGTGAATTCACTCGGGGAGAGGGCAGTCTTCGCAAAACCGACCGAGTCTTCGAGGAGTTTCAGCAGCTTCGGGTCCGGCGACGCCTGTCCAGCGTATCCGTAGTAGACGTCGTAGACGGTGGTTACGTACCGCCAGCAGCCTAGGTGGGGGTTATAGGAGCATTGGACGAAAAGCTCCGCCAAGCCCGTGGCCCAATCGCCATAGACGCTTCGATCTAGGGCCATCCAGTCGGCAACGACGGCATCTGCGGTGACCGATGACGGGGCCGCGTCAATCACGGCATCTACTCCCATGGGTGTGGTCAAAGGCGTCGCCACCGGCCCAGATGCCGTCGGCACCTGCGTCGCGGTTGGCATGGGCGTGGCTGTCAGGATGGTTGGCAGCAGGCTCGGCATCGCCGAAGGTGTCTGAGCCGCTGAGCTGCCGCACCCGGCTAGCGCCATCGCGATGGCGAGGCTCAAGAGAAGGCGGCTGCGCACCCCGTCTGCAGACATCCGTCCCCCTCCATCTAGACCACAATAGCGAGCCTGGTCCCGGCGGCCAGTAGCATGGGCCGCTGTCCATGCTCAGCACGGTCAGCGCACATTCTCCCACCCGTGCAATCGGGTCATGGACCCGGCCTTCCCGTTGCCGCCGAGGTTGAGTCGGCCAAACCGCACGATGTGTCAGTTGGTCGCCGGGTGCTCGACGAGGCGCTGCCCGTGCTCCAGACAGTCACCGATGTGCTCGCCGATCGCGGCTATCGGGGCTTGGCCAAGGTCGCCGGCAAGCACGGCGCTCGCGTCGTCATCAAGGCTCCCGCTCCTAGACAAGTAGGGTTCGTGCCGATCGCGCCGCTCTACTAGGTCGAGCACACCTTCGCCCAGCTCGGGCGGGGGCGATGGCTGTCCAGGTGCTTCGAGTAGACCCGTGAGAGCGACCAGGCGTGGCCACAGGTGGCCGGCGTCGGCTACTTGCTCGGACGGGTGTAGCCGCCTAGGAAGCCGCGGGCTCGCACGTCGTATCTGGCGGCGGTCCATACGACATCGGCCATGGCCCAGTTAGGACGCCACGCCCGCGCACTAGCAGCACCTCGGGCAAGGCCGACACGGACACGGACTGCAGGACTTCTCCATCGCTCGCTCGGACGGTCAGCTCTCACGGGAGGCTGGGCATCGAACCGCCAGGCTCGAAGCTTGCCGAACTGCCGCATCGGACGACGGCCACGACGTTGCCCGCGATGAGAAGCGACACGTCGGGGCCATCGACATTCGCGACGTGGAGCGCGGCCGGCTCGCCGGATTAACGAGGGAATCGGACTCGATCCGCTCGCGCAACCGGCGATCAGGAGGCCTATCGCCAGCACGATCGCGGCTAGGACACCGCGACTTCTCGACAGGTTCATGGCGCACCCCCTTTCTTGATGATGCCAGGATGGTCGTGGTGTCCGCGTGGGTCGGGCAAGTGCCACGGGCAACCCGACCAGGATTCCGTATGCAGGCTCCTAGGCCCACTCCGCCATAGGGGCGTCGTCCAAGATAGCCAGCACGCCTTCCATCGGCACGACGAGCGCGCCACCTGGCCCTCGTGGAGTCGGTCAAAGCAAATCCGCCCTTGCCGGATTCCTGCGGTCTAACCCCGGCGCCGGTTCCGAGGCTCGTCGGCTAGCCTGTCATCTCGGCCTCAAGTCCGAAAGAGACGACCATCGGTGTGTCCATGGCGTCTCTCACTGTGGTCGCTGTGAGCTATCACATCTGCTCACCCATTTGACTCTTCGAGCGGCGTCGCCTGCTCGTATCTGACGGGAGTAGGTCAGGACGCGGTCGGCACACCCAGCCACAGGTTGAGCCCGTTGTTGGTCAGCACGACGACTCCGCTCGGGCCGAAGGCGAACGTCGATCCGCCAATCGCCGCTCCGGTCGGGATGTCGCCGGACTGGGTCAACGTCGTGACGGTCAGGTCGTCGTCGATAGTCGCGATGGTGGGACCAGTGGAGTCGCTGGTCGGGTCGGCGAATGCGAGGCCTCGTTGTCCGTCGGTGAGGACGGTCGCTCGGAGCAGGCTGGCAGGCCACTCAAGTGGCGTCCACGTGCGGCCATTTCCGGTCGCCCAGACCAGTTGAGAACTGGCCTGGCTGGTCGCGTTCCACAGCCACGCGGTAGCCATCACTGCATGGTCGCTGATCCGCGCGACGTCCACCCAGGTTGAATCTGAGGGTATCGCCCCGGGCAGCTTGGGCGCGGTCCAGCTCTTTGCGTCCGCTGACCCCCAGACCGAGGGAACCTGCACCGACTCGCCGCAGCCGACCTGGATCTGCTGGGCGCCCGAGAGGACGAACCCGCCTGCGAACGCCGTCGCTCCGTCGACCAACACGGTCCCGGAAGTCGTCTTCGGCAGGGGCGCCCGATGCCACGATCTGCCGTCGGTCGAGACCCAGACGGCCGCCGTCACGCCGTCCTTGAGGATCCCGGTGGCGATGTAGCCGCTCGAGCCCGCGTCGAGCGTGTAGACACTGGAAGACGCGAAGTCGGCGGGCAGCGGGACGTGAGTCCACGTCAATCCGTCGGGCGATGCCCACAGCACGTCCACGGTGGGTGGCCCGCCGCAGACGCCTCTCGGGAAGCGGCCCACCGCCAGTAGTCCGGCTGGACCCTCTGCCACGCCGGTGATGCTGACCGTAGATCCGAGGCCCGTGAGGTCGAGATCCCGGCCCGGCGACCAGTGGATGCCGTCGGTTGAGGCGGTCGAGACCATCACGTCCTTTTCGCTGACGATCTGCCCGGTCTGGGAGTAGGTCTCATCGATCGCGTTCCGGAAGCCCACGAAGCCCCGACTCCAACCGAAGACCTTGACCTGGAGGAACGAGCCGTTGTCGGTGCCGGCCACGGGTTCTTGGGGGAACACCGCTCCGGCCGAGATCCACCGGATGCCGATCCACCTGCCAGCGGGAGCGGGCCCGACGCTGGGGATCTCACCCGGTGTGACGCTCTCCGAGGGGCTGGGCAACGTCTGGGTCGTCGCGCTCGGCTGAGGTGAGGACGTCGGCCCGGCCGATGGCGACGAGGTGGCCACGGCCACGCTGCAGCCGGCCACCAGACACGCGACGACCAGCAGCGCCGCTGGTCCCCTGAACCATGGGGTTCTCGTTGTCTGAAAAGACACGACGGCGTTCATCGCCTGGCCCCCACTTCAGCAACCCGTCAACCTGGCCTAAGCGGCGAGGATACGATCATTGGACGTCCGGGGAGGGCGAGAGGTGACATGGCGCGCCTGCCGACGCCGAGGCTTTGCGCTCCAAGCCGTTGGTTCCAGGGCGCACGATCAACCGCATAGTGTCGGCGCTACTCCTCTCGGCGCACCGATAGGACGCCGTCTTGGATCTAGCTGATCGTCCGAAGCTCTGGCCAGAGCATGGTCCAGGGCGCTCGCAGGCCGGTGCACACGGAGACGGCCTTACCCTGCTCGGCATTCTCGATGCCGAGCCCGTTGTCGATGTGAGCGACGACATGGCAGCCGACGAAGAGCTGGCTCCAGTCTGTGGGACGCCAGTCACCCACGTGCACCACGACCGTGAGGTCGGCGGGCGGGGGTCCCCACGACCAAAACGAGTTGTGGCCCGAGTAGACCGGCGGCAGCCCTGTGCCGAGCAGGATGAGCGGGCTTGCCTCGCTGTAGTCGTTGGTCAGAATGACGGCGTGGGCGCGCTCGTCCGCAGGCAATGAGCTCACCACGTTCTCGACGGTAGTCACGAACTGTGGCCAGCCCACTTCGTTGGCAATGTCGGGGACCGTGGCGGGAAGCGACGACTTGGCAAAGGTGGCCAACGGCAGGAGCGGCAGCGTCAGGTAGGCGATCAGGGCACCGGAGAGCACGGCCGCTGTCACGAAGCCTCCGGCCTTCACGCGGAAGTGGCCACGACCGAGCCAGCGGTCCAGGAGGATCGCCCCGGCCGCCATGAAGACAGGTGCAACACCGATGACGTAATAGGCCTTGCCGCCGCTGATCACGACGAGCAAGAGGGCAACAACCGCGGCGATGCCAAGAGCACGCCATGGAGCCGCTGGCTTTGCCCGCAGGACCCAGAGCAGACCCGCGGCGCTCACGGGAAACAGGAGCGGGCCGGTAAAGAGCCAGAGCAGCGGCACGATCTGGCTGCGGTTGTCATCGGCGTATTGCGAAATGGCCTGCGCCATCGTGAGCTGAGGCCAACCGTTCGTCGCCTGCCAGGCGAGGTTCGGGGCCCAGATCAGGAGCGCGATCCCAATGGCCGCCCAGGCCCAGGGTGAGCGCACGACATCCCATCGCCGGGCGAGAACGAGTCCTACCGCCAGACCCGCGCCCAGGAACAGGAGTGTGTCCTTGTTCTCCAGCCCGATCCCGGTCACGACTCCGAGGACCAGCCAGAGGCGCCGGTCGGCGCCGGCGAGCAGCTTCACCAGCAGCCACAGGACGATCGCCCAGGCCAGGAAATCGAGATCGCTCGTGGAGTTGAGATGACCAGCGCCGAGGTAGCCAGACAGGGCGGCCGTGATCGCCGCCAGGACCTGCGCCCGGCCCGAGCCGCCGAGGTCACGCGCGATGAGCGCCACGAGGATCACGATGAGCGCCATCTCGAACGCTGGCAGCAACCGCACGGCCGTCGGTGAGATCCCGAACAGGGCCACCGACGCGGCCGAGAGCAGCGGCGTCAGGGGCGGCTGGTCGACATAGCCGAAGGCGGGGTGCTGGCCCGCGACTATGAAGTACATCTCGTCGCCGTGGAAGCCGTATGCGCCGGACAGGGCCATCAGCCCGACAAACATGACGCCGGCAACCGCGACCACGGGCCAACATACGGCCGGCCACGGGAAGCGGCTGGGTGCATTGGCGGTCGAGGTTGTGGCTGCGTGCCCCCTTGGTTGGCTCATCTGCCTGAGGATACGCGTACCCTCTCCGAGAGTTCCGCGGCCGCAGATCGAACCTTCACCCGCAAAGTGTCGGGCTGACTCCTCTCGCTCGGACCCATTGTCAGTCTGCCCGCGTGCGCCAGCTTTGGCGGATGTACCTAGCTGTAGGCCTCGCACTTCGGAGCAGACACCGCGCTTCGGACCAGTGGCCGCCAGCGCCGGGACGCGGCAGCAAAGCTCTGGCAGCGCGAGCGGTTGAGCACCCAGATCAGGCGGATCATGTCCGCTTCTTCGGTCAGCCCCAGGTCGCGGGCGAGAGAAGCCAACGCCTCGGGATCGGCGACCGGAGCCAGGCCGGCGGCGATGAGATGGTCGATCCGCCGAGCGATCGTCTGCCGCCACATCGGCAGCGGCTTGCCTGTGGCCGCTGCCAGGTTCAGGAATGCCCAGGTGTTGAGAGCGCGGCCAGAGGTAGGGCGGCAGCCGTCAGGCGCCAAGGCAAGCAGAGCATTGAACGAGCGGTTGTTCAGCGGAGCGGGAGTGGGAAAGCGAGTCATCGAACGGCGCCTCCCAATCAGTTGAACAGCTCGGCCAACTGCTCGAGCTCGACCTTCGTTCGGTCGGGGACGGCAGGTGTGGAAGCCTTGGGCGTAGGCGCGGTCTGAGCGATGGTGGGCAGCGGGCTGATCATCGTGGAGCGAAGCCCAAGACCGATCCAGACCATCCGGCCCGTGTTGCCGTCGCGGACCCGCCGCAAGTCGGGGTTGTCGCCCAGGCGTTGGCCGAAGATAACTTGCGACATCGGGCGCTCGCCGCCCTGCTCGGCCCAATCGCGGTATTCGCGGTAGAGCTCGGTGGCACCAGTGCGGCAGGTCGGGCCCAGCTCGCAGCGCTCGGCGAAGAAGGCCGCCAGCGTGTCCATCTCGGCGCGGTAGGCGTCGGTCGCGGCCTTCACCTTCGCCGGGGGCATAAGACCGTCCCGATACCAGGCGACCGCACCGGCGACGATCCAGGCCAGGATGCCCGGCAGCTCGCCCAGCAGCTTGTCTTTGAGATCCTTGTCCTGTTCCTCGGGAGGGATGGCGACGGTCCAGGGGATCAGATGGAGGCGCCGCCAGATGCCATTGTCGGTGCCGCGGATCTGGGGCTTGTGGTTGGTCGCGAGAAAGAGCTTGAAGGTGGGCTGGAAGCTGATCGGCTTGGCGTGAAGGTCGCGCGCGCTGATCGTGTCGCCACCCGTCAGCGACTTCACCCGCCCTTCGTTGAGCCTGCCGAACTCGTCGGTCTCGACGGCGATGACCATGCGGGAACCGACCAGGGCGATGATCTGCGGGTCCGGCGAGCCGCCGCTCTCGGGCCGCGCGCCGGCCATGATCGTGGCCCCCTTGGTGGAGACCGCGTATTCGCCGAGCGAGGCCTTGACCACCTCAAGGAAGGTGCTCTTGCCGTTGGCTCCGCCTCCCCAGAGGATGAACGCCACCTGCTCGCGGATGCTCGCTGTTGCCGCGTAGCCCACGGCCCGCTGGAGGTAGCCGATCATCTCCTCATCGCCGGCCATCGCGGTGCGGAGGAAGGCGTGCCATCGGGGGCAGGCGGCCTGAGGGTCGAAGGCAACGGGGGAGGTCTTGGTCAGCAGGTCCTTGGGGTCGTGGGTGCGCACCCCTCTGGTGCGCAGGTCGACGGTGCCGCTCCGAGTGTTGAAGAGGAATGGCTCACGGTCCAGCTCCTCGATCCGCACAGGCACTTCGGCGGCGGCAAAGGCGATCATCTCCTGAACCTGTCGGCGCGACTGCGATCCGTGCGCCCAACTGATGAGGTCATTGCGGCGGTCGTCGTCGTGCTCCAAGGCCGCTTCGGCGTAGATGAAGCGGACGGTCGCCTTGGCCAGTCGCTCGATCCTGCCTGTGCGATCCTCCGCCCACCGCCGGCCGTCCCAGATGAACCACGCCCGCTTGTCATGGCAGAAGCGGATGGCATCACCGAACCAGCCCACGAGGCGTTCTCCATTGCCCATCGGGGTGAGCTGGCAGCGCTCGTTGACTCTTGAGAGCAGCGCCGGTTGGGCAGCCTGACCTGCCAGCGTCATCTCCAGCTCGGGCGGCCCCACGCCGCCGGCAACCGGAGCCGGAGCCTGGAGGTCAGGCACGCTGCGAACTCGCAGGGGCGGCGGAATGTGGAACGGCATCTTCACGCCCAAGAGTGGGTCTTCCAGCCACTCGTCGTCCTCGGGCTCGGCGGCTGGGCTACCACCGCCAATGAGTTGAGCGTCGTTTGTCACTTTCCGGGTCTCCGTCCGCTGCGCTCGGCTCATTCGGTCGGGCGAGCTGGCGGAGTTTCGGCGGCGTGCCCTTCTTGTCAAGTATCGACACGAAATGATTCAAAACTGGGCCTGGCCGAAGGACCTGAACGACCTGAACCGACTCGTGGGTTGTTCTCTCTGTCGGATACGCGAATAGCGACTAACCCGCAGAAGGGTTCAGGTCCTTCAGGTCGTTCGGTGGCGCGTGCGGTCCGGGGCCCAGTCGGCACCACCGTCGCTCACGTCGGTCATCGTTCACGGACCCCGCCACCAAGTACGCGGCTGGTCCTTTCGGGCTATGGTCGCCGCCCCCTCGGGCGGGCACCGTTGGTCCGTCGTGGAAGCCCTTGTGCCGATCCCCCGCTCAGCCCCGCCAATCTCGTTGGCGGCCGCCCGCACCGCCTTGGCCCAGGCAACCGAACTCGCCGTGGTTGTCTCGGTCATCGATCGCCTGGAAGTGCTCCGGGTGGCGGCCCGCAAGGCCAAGCAGTCGCTCGACGCGCAGAACGACTGGGCGACGATCAAGCTCGAGGCCGAGCGGAAGGCCGGACGCATGCTCGGCGATCTCCGAGCGCGGGGCGACCTGCGGCCGGGCCGGCCAAATGCTGACACGCTGTCAGCATTATCCGAACTCAGCATCTCGCAGCAGCAGTCCTCACGCTGGCAACGCCTGGCCGGCGTGCCCGACGATCGCTTCACCCGCTGGGTCGAGGAGACCCGGGCCCGCGACGACGAGGTGACCGAGGCCGGGCTCTTCGCCGTTGCCACCCGCATCGCAACCAACGGCGCCTGCGGCCCGCTGAACATCACGCCGGTGGCAGCACCGGGCGGCGTCCCCCGCAACGTGCTGCTCGAGGGGGACTGCCTGTCGATCCTGCGGACGCTGCCTGACGCCTGCGTAGATGCCCTCGTGACTGACCCGCCGGGCGCGATCGGCTTCATGGGTGCCGCCTGGGATTCCGATCGCGGCGGCCGCGATGCCTGGGTGGCCTGGATGAGCGAGGTCATGGGCGAGTGCCTCCGAGTCCTGAAGCCCGGCGCCCATGGCCTCGTGTGGGCCCTCCCACGGACCAGCCATTGGACCGCCTGGGCGCTGGAGGAAGCCGGCTTCGAGGTTCGAGATCAGATCAACCACATCTTCCTTTCGGGATTCCCGAAGTCGTTCGACGTCGGCAAGGCCCTCGAAGCTCGGGCCCGGATCGGCGGCAGCTCACCGAGAGCGCAACGCGAGGCGGCCATGGGTGACGACTACCGCCCGACGCCGCTGGTCGGCACTCCAGGCTACGGGGACAGCGGCAACTTCTCTAACAAGGACACCGGCTCGCGCCCACTGGATCTGCGTGACGGGGAGGCACAGCGTTACGAGGGCTTTGGCTCCGCCCTGAAGCCGGCCCACGAGGTCTGGTGGCTGGTGCGTAAGCCCTTGTCGGGCCCGATCGCCGAGAACGTGCTGCGCTACGGCACCGGGACGCTCAACATCGACGGATGCCGAATTCCACTGGCCGAAGGCGAAGATCTAAGCACCGATGGCGATGAGGAGCCGCTCGACACGTGCGCGAGCGGATGGGGGTTCCGTCGGTTCGCACGACAAGGCCAGCTCGGCCGCTATCCGGCCGATGTCATTCTGTCCGACCGCGTGTTCGACGGCGACTACCCCGATGAGGTGGTGGGGGGCGGGATGAGTGGCCCCGGGAATTACCCGCGCAAGCGCGGCAAGAGCAGGTTCTGGGCCTTCTCGGGAGGGCGCGAGCTGCAACATCGTCGCGTCGGCGAGGCCGGCGGCAAGTCTCGCTACTTCCTGCTGCCGCGCGCCGAGCAAGCAGGCCCGGGTAGCGATCCAGGCTCCAGCACGCCACCCCTCATCACGGATGGCCAGGGCAACTACCCGCACCTGTATCTCATCCCCAAGGCCAGCCGGAAGGACCGCAACGGCGGGGTCAACGGGGAAATCGATCTTCCCGCGCAGGTCAGGGTCTTCAACGGGCAGAGCGAGGTCCCGGCCCCAAGCAACGCGGTCGAGGGCAGCGTCAACGAGCGCTTCACGACCAGCCCAAGCGCCAACAACCACCTCACCGTCAAACCCGTTGAGCTGATGCGATGGCTCGTGCGGCTCATCGCGTCGCGCGGCGCGCTGGTGCTTGACCCCTTCGCCGGCAGCGGCACCACTGGCCTGGCGGCACATTACGAGGGATGCGACTACCTGCTGATCGAGCAGGAACCCGAGGCCGTGGACATCGCTCGCGCACGTCTGGGAGACTCGCTCAGCGTCTGATTGGCCGGACGAGATGACGAGCTGACGGACGCGTTCTACGACGACCTTGCGCACACTGCCGAGGCCGTCGCTGCCCGGGACCTGCTCGGGTCAGACGGATTCCTAACCCTCAAGGAGACATGGCATAGCCGTTCGGCAGCTTTGACTGAGCACGCCGGGGTCCGCCCATCTCGCCTTACCGGTCAGCCATTGCGCACGCCGCCGTGCCACCATAGCTGGCGGACAACTGTGCGACAAAGCAGAGCGACATGGGGTGACCCGCGACCCATACTGAGCCCACCGCTGGAGGGCATCAAGATCGTTCGGCTCGAAGACCTGAGCAATGGCGCCCTGGTGTCGGGAGTCGTGCCCGACGCCCGCGTGACCGTGGTCAATGTCGCCTGGCACGGCTCCGAAGTCGTAACGCTGACCTACCGCGCCGCGGACGGCGCGGTCGCTGAGAAGCTCCTCTTCCGTGAGGATGAGCCGCGCCTCGAGCTGGTCGCCGAGGGACGCCCCTGGTCCTTCGATGGCGACGGGGAGGCCTTCAAGCTCGCTTCCGAAGCGAAGCGGATCAGCCTCGCCTACCTGTTCGACCCGTACGTCGCGGTGACGACCAGCCTCGTTGATCCGCTCCCGCACCAGATCACCGCGGTCTATGGCGAGATGCTCGGGCGTCAGCCGCTCAACTTCCTGCTTGCCGACGATCCCGGTGCCGGGAAGACGATCATGACCGGGCTCTACATCCGCGAGCTTCTCGTCCGAGCCGAGCTGCGGCGGTGCCTGATCGTCGCCCCGGGCTCACTCGTCGAGCAGTGGCAGCAGGAGCTCAACGACAAGTTCCACCTCAGATTCGACCAACTCACCAACGACTCGATCGACAACGCGGCCAGCGGCAACCCATTCGTCGAGCATGACTTGCTCATCGCCAGACTCGACAAGCTCGCCCGCGACGAGGATCTCCAACTGCTCCTCGAAAACGCCCCCGACTGGGACCTGGTCGTCTTCGACGAGGCCCACAAGCTCTCGGCCACGCTGTTCGGCGACGAGGTGAAGGAGACCAAGCGGCGCAAGCTTGCCGAGCGCGTCCGCCCGCACACTCGCAACCTGCTGCTGCTTACGGCCACCCCTCACAACGGTAAGCAGCCCGACTTCGAGCTCTTCATGAGCCTGCTCGATCCCGATCGCTTCGCCGGACACAGGCGGGCCGCATCGGACGCTCCTCAGCCGGCTTCCTCCACCGACGATCTGATGCGCCGGCTCGTCAAGGAGGGGCTAGTCAAGATGGACGGGACGCCCCTCTTCCCGCCGCGCTTCGCCTACGTCGTGCCCTACGAGCTGTCAGAGCCGGAGGCGAACCTTTACGAACTGGTCACGGCATACGTCCGCGACGAGATGAATCGGGCCGATCGCTTGAAGGCCGAGGGCGAAGGCCGACGCGGTGTAATCGTCGGATTCGCGCTGACCGTCCTCCAGCGCCGCCTTGCCTCATCGCCTGAAGCCATCTACCACAGCCTGCGCCGCCGGCGCGAACGCCTCGAGCGGACGCTCGCCGAGGCCGAGCAGCTCCGAATGGGGGCCGAGGCTCGGCTAGACCTGCCGGAGCTCGACAAGATCAGCCTCGCGACCGTTCGCGATCTCTCCGAGGGCGAGGAAGAATTCGACCCTGACGACGCGACTGCCGCAGAGACTGAGGAGACCGAGGAGAGCACGGTCGACCTCGCCACGGCGGCCCGCACGATCACAGAGCTGCGCGCCGAGATCGAGACTCTCCGCGGTCTGGAAGCGGTCGCCGCCGACGTGCGCAGGCGCGCCACCGACACCAAGTGGAACGAACTGAGCCGCCTCTTCCAAGATGCGCCCGAGATGTTCGACGCCGGCGGCGGCCGGCGCAAGCTGGTCGTCTTCACCGAGCATCGCGACACCCTCAACTACCTCGTCGAGCGGATCGGAACGTTCCTGGGACGCGAAGAAGCGATCGTGGCGATCCACGGCGGTCTGCCGCGCGACCAGCGGCGCGCCGCGGAGGCCCGGTTCAAGAACGACCCCAACGCCATCGTCCTGGTGGCCACCGACGCCGCCGGGGAAGGGATCAATCTCCAGCGCGCCCATCTGATGGTCAACTACGACCTGCCCTGGAACCCCAACCGCATTGAGCAGCGTTTCGGCCGAATTCACCGGATCGGCCAGACCGAGGTTTGTCATCTGTGGAACCTCGTCGCGCATCGCACGCGCGAGGGCGACGTTTATGCCCGCCTCCTCGAGAAGCTGGAGATCGAGAAGGAGGCGCTCGGCGGCGCGGTGTTCGACGTCCTGGGCCGCTTGACCTTCGAAGATGGCCGGTCCCTGCGCGATCTACTGATCGATGCCGTTCGCCGGGGCGACTCACCGGAGATGCGCGCCTGGCTGACGCAGGTGCTCGACACGGCGCTCGACCGCGACCACCTCCAGGCTCTCATCGAAGAGCGGGCCCTCGGCGCGGACATTCTCGACCTGCGGACCGTCGCCGCGGTCCGCGACGATCTCGAACGAGCAGAGGCGCGCAAGCTCCAGCCGCACTACGTTCGCAGCTTCTTCCTCGACGCCTTCCGTCGCCTTGGGGGCTCGGTGCGTGAGCGCGAGCCAGGCCGATACGAACTGACGAAGGTGCCGGGGCGCATCCGTGAGCGGGCTCGGGAGGCCGCCTACCGGCCCGCCGTCCTGCCCGTGTATGAGCGCGTCGCGTTCGAGAAGGAGCTAGTCGCGGTCCAGGGCCGGCCACTCGCCGAGTTCGTGTGCCCGGGCCATCCATTACTCGAGGCGACAATCGACCTGGTCCTCTCAGACCACCGTGACCTGCTTCGACGTGGCGCCCTCCTGGTCAATCCGGCGGACCCCTCCGACGAGCTGGCTGCGCTGGCCTATCTCGAGCACTCCATCGTTGATGCGCGTCCGAACCGCAACGGCGGCCCATCGGTCGTTTCGCGCCGTCTGGAGTTCGTTGAGCTGACTGAGACTGCGGCCCGCGGCGCCGGCGCCGCGCCATACCTCGACTACCGGCCCGCGACCCCCGAGGAGCGGGCGCTGCTCGATCCCGAGATAGGCGCGGCATCCTGGCTGACCGGCTCGGCCGTCGAAGCCCGAGCGCTGGGCTACGCGATCGAATCGCTCAGCCGAGCCCATCTCGCCGAGGTCCGCGAGCGGACGCTGAGCCGAATCGAACGCACCCGGCGCGAAGTCCATAGCCGTCTCACTTACGAGATCAACTACTGGGACGGCCGAGCCTGGAAGCTCGCTCAGCAGGAAGCGGCCGGCAAGCAGGTGAAGCTTCCGAGCCTTCAAGCGCGCCGCCGGGCCGAGGACCTGCGCGACCGGCTGCGCTCGCGGAACCGCGAGCTCGATCTGGAGGCTCAGATAGACGCGCTGCCGCCGGTCGTTGTCGGTGGCGCGATCGTTGTCCCACAGGGCCTGCTCGATCGGCTCTCCGGTCGCCCGGCCCACGAAGTTGATTTGTTCGCCCGTGAGACCCGCCGGGTCGAGCTTCTCGCGATGAAGACCGTAATGGTGGCCGAGGAGCGAGCTGGCCGAACCCCTCGGGACGTGTCGGCGGACAAGCTGGGCTGGGACATCGAGTCGCGTGAGTCTGGCGGCAGACTCCGCTTCATCGAAGTGAAGGGCAGAGCTGAGGGCGCGACGACCGTCACCGTGAGCCGCAACGAGGTCGCCAAATCGTTCAACGTGCCAGACCAGTGGTTCCTCGCAATCGTCGAGGTCCATGGCGACGAGGCGGCAGGGCCGACCTACCTGCGCCGTCCATTCACGAAGACGCTCGAGGATGCCGCGTCGTCGGCGAACTACCCCATTCGCGATCTGTTGGCGCAGGGGGAGCTTCTGGAGGCGGGGGATGGATGCACCAACTGACCGATTGCCCTCGTCGGCTCTGGGTTTGCCGGTTGACGTTCTCCACCTGGATCCGAAATCACGGCAACGGCTGTCGCTCGCCGGGGTCACAACGCTTGCTGAGCTCGTTGGCACCGAGTCGCTGAGCGCGCGGACCCGGGAGGCTCTTGGCTCTCGAGCCGAGTCCGCGGTCGGCCCAGCCGTATCGACGCTCCTCCGCCACTGCAGCCAAGATGGCGTCGACCTGGACGGGTTCTGGCGCGACCGAGGCGTGGTGCTGGCCCCAAGCAAGGTTGTTGAACCAGCGGACGTTGGGAGTCTTCTCGGGGCACTGCCGGCACTCGTGCGCCTGGCACTCCGCGACGACGTCAGCCCGCTTCGTGATCCCGAGCGCGACTGGGTCATCGTCGATGGGCGCTACGGACTCGTTTCGCAGCCGAAGACCCTCGAGGACCTTGGCAGCGGTGTTCTGGGCTTGACTCGGGAGCGGGTGCGCCAGCTTGAGGCCAAGTCGATGGGCCGTCTCCAACTTGCCTGGCAGGAAGGCTTCCATGGCACGGTCTATCGGCTCAATCCAGCCCTTGAAGAGCCGCTGTCTCGGCTTCGGACGCTCGCCGAAGAAGCCACGGGTCCAGTTGCCGAGCCCGAACTCTTCGCCAGGCTAGCTCTGGAGGGCCGTCTCGACGCAAGAGCAGCGCGAGGATTGGCGTTTGTCCTCGGCCTTGCCGGCCTGAGTCGACTCGACTCCGACGGCGACCGTCGGCCGGCTCTCTGGGCGCGGACAGCGGACCAATCCGTTCGACGGTTCGTGGAAACCTCCGATCGTATCGCCCGGCTACTCACCGAGTCGGTTGTAACGCCGCTCACTGAGAGCGACATCGCCGTCGAACTCAATCGGGGTCGACGCTCCGACCGATGCTCGCTGGGCGACATCGAGGCTGCCCTCCCGCTGCTCGCCGACTGCGTAGTGCAGATGGAGGATGGACGCTGGCGTGGGAAGTTCGAGCACCTTGTCGGCCGGGGTAACCAGGTCTATCGGCTCCTCGAGACCGCTGGTGAGCCGCAGGATCTCGACCAGATCGCTAAGGAGATCAACGCGCGATCGCTTGGTCGTCGTGTCACAGTCCGCAACCTATCGAACCAGATAGCGCACGACCCTCGCCTGGTGCCGATCGGAAAGAGCGGGCTGTGGGGTCTCGCCGACAAGCACGCCGCGGCCGCAGCGACCATCGTCGAGATGATGGTCGAGACCCTCCATCGGGCCGGACGTCCTCTCACTGCCGCTCAGATCCTGGACTCAGTGAAGGCCCGGCGAGTGGTCAGCGCGGCCTCGGTCGGAATGTATCTGCAGATGCGGCCCGAGTTCGTCGGCCTGCCCGATCGACAGTGGGCCCTGGCGTCATGGCCGGAAGCGGCCAAGGTCCAGGCGGAGCGGGCGAGGAAGACCTGGCAGAGTGGGGTCACCAATACTCCGGGCAGGCGTTCATTGTTGGCCGAACGCATGCGCGACGTAGTCGTCCCCTTCTTGGAAAAGGCACCTGACCAGCAAAGGCCACTACTGGAAGTCGTGCGTTTGGTCAACGACCGACTGGGAGTGCGGCCCGCGACGGCGTATGGGTACGTGAAGCGCATCCCGGGCCTCGAGCGGATCGACCGCGATGGAGTAGCGAGCCTTCGGCTGACGTCAAGTCCAGAGGAGCCCCAAGCCCCTAGAGAAGATCCCGAGTCCGCCGGGTTGCGCGAGCTGATAGGGGCCGGCGAGATGCCGAAGGTTGAGTTCAAATCGTCACTTCGCTGGGACATGCGTCAGCAGAAGGACAACCCTGCGCTCCAGAAGATGTGCACCAAGACGATCGCCGCGTTCTCCAACACCCAGGGCGGAATGATCCTGATCGGAGTCGAACCGAACGGCTCGATCTGCGGCATCGAAGTCGACGGCAAGACCCTGATGAAGCCGGACGACACGTGCGTGGACGCGTTCTCCCGTGCCTTGGCCGCTGTTGTAGCCGAACACCTCGGTGGTGGTGTGGCCGCTCAACTGCCTACGAAATACGTGCCACTGGATGGCGGAACCGTCTGTCTGGTCGAGGTGCCACCTAGCCCAAAGCCGGTCTACCTGAATGACGGGAAGACGACGGAGTTCTACGTCCGGAGCGGCACGACGTCGCGAGCACTCCCTCTTTCAGAGGTCGCTGACTACGTTCGGGGCCGCTGGCGATGAGCAGGAGCCACGCCCTCGTTACCTCCCGCCGCTTCTGCAATAGAGTCGGCCCTCGCGAGCGACGACCCCATCAGCCGATCGAGCGCAGACGCACAGCCCGAAGCAACGTCGGAGACTGATCCATGCCCGAAGCCATCAAACGCAAGCTCATCGAGGTGGCGCTACCGCTCGAGGCGATCAATGTGGCGTCGGCGCGTGAGAAGAGCATACGCCATGGGCACCCGAGCACCCTCCACCTGTGGTGGGCTCGGCGGCCCCTCGCCGCCTGCCGCGCGGTGCTGTTCGCCAGCCTCGTCGATGACCCCTCGTCCGATCCCGACCGCTTCCCGACGCCGAAGGCGCAGGAGGACGAGCGTCGCCGCCTGTTCGACATCATCGAGCGCCTCGTGCTGTGGGAGAACACTACGAACGAGGCCGTTCTCGAGGAGGCGCGCACCGAGATTCGTCGCTCCACGGGTGGCAACCCCCCGCCCGTGCTCGATCCGTTCTGCGGCGGCGGCAGCATCCCCCTCGAGGCGCAGCGTCTCGGGCTGGAGGCTCACGCGTCGGACCTCAACCCGGTCGCCGTCCTCATTACCAAGGCGCTCATCGAGATCCCGCCGAAGTTCGCAGGCCGCCCTCCAGTGCACCCGGATGCGCGCCTGGGCATCGGCGCGACGGGAGCGTGGAAGGGCGCAGCCGGACTCGCTGAGGATGTTCGCCGCTATGGGGCGTGGATGCGACACGAGGCGGAGGGGCGGATTGGCCACCTTTATCCGAAGGTTCGCTTGGCGAAGGAGCAGGGAGGCGGCGAAGCAACGGTCATCGCCTGGCTCTGGGCACGAACCGTTACATGTCCGAACCCGGCGTGCGGCGCGCGCATGCCCCTCGTCCATTCGTTCGCGCTCTCGACGAAGAAGGGCAAGGAGGCCTGGGTGGTCCCGGTGGTAGATCGATCTGCCCGGACGATCTCGTTCGCAATCGATGGTCCGCACGGAAACGCCCCTGACGGCACTGTGAATCGGCAAGGGGCTCACTGTATCGTCTGTCAATCCCCTGTCCCGTTCGAGCACGTTCGATCTGAGGGCCGGGCAAAACGGATGGGCGAACAGCTCATGGCCATCGTCGCCGAGGGCCATCGCGGTCGCACCTACCTGCCGCCGGTTGCCGAGCATGTGCGCGTGGCTGAATCCGCCGTCTCGGAGTGGGGGCCCGAGGAAGAGCTCCAAGGCAAGCTAACCGTTAACGCCTATCTATACGGCATGACACGGTTCCGCGACCTCTTCACGCCGCGACAGCTAGTCGCACTCACGACTTACAGCGACCTGGTTGGCGAAGCTCGGACACGCATCTATCACGACGCCCTTGACGCTGGCCTCTCCGACGACCCGACACGTCTCCACGCAGGCGGCGCAGGTGCCGTCGCCTATTCGGAGGCTATCGCCACCTACCTCGGGCTCGGGGTGAGCCGGCTTGCGGACATCTCATCGTCCCTGTCGGTCTGGAGCCCAGGGCGAGACCAGCAGAAGACGACGTTTGCGCGACAAGCCATCCCGATGGTTTGGGATTTCGCCGAGGCGAATCTGTTCGGCGATGCGGCCGGCGACTTTGCGATCACCATGAATAGCATCGGTCGTGTGGTAGATGCGGCTCAGGCCAGAGGCATGGCACTTGCGCGCCAGGCAGACGCGACCACCGCCGCGAACGTCGGGTTCGCACCCCTTGTCTCGACGGATCCGCCTTACTACGACAACATTGGCTACGCTGACTTGTCGGATTTCTTCTACGTCTGGCTCCGTCGCTCGCTTGGGTCTATTCACCCTGACCTGTTCGGCACAGTTCTCACGCCCAAGTCTCAAGAACTCGTCGCCACGCCCTACCGCTTCGACGGGAGCAAGGCGAAGGCCGAGAGGTTCTTCGAGCGCGGGCTTCGCGAGGTCTTCGAAGGCATCCGCGCCGTCGCCCATCGCGACTACCCAGTCACCATCTACTACGCGTTCAAGCAGACGGAAACGGACGATGATCTGGAAGGCGTCCAAGCGATCGCCTCAACGGGTTGGGAAACTATGCTCCAGGCACTCCTACGCTCGGGTTTCTCGGTCGACGGGACCTGGCCCATGCGGACTGAACGTGGAGGCCGGGCGTTGTCGATCGGCACGAACGCACTGGCGTCGTCCATCGTTCTGGTGTGCCGGCCTCGGGCCGCCAACGCTGGCATCACGACGCGTAAGGATTTCGTGGCCTCCCTGAAGAGCGAACTGCCCGAGGCGCTCCGGACGCTCCAGCACGGAAACATCGCGCCGGTGGATCTTGCTCAGGCGTCCATCGGACCAGGAATGGCGGTCTTCAGTCGCTACGCCAAGGTCCTCGAGCCAGATGGCTCGCCGATGCGCGTCCGGACCGCGCTTGCCCTGATCAACCAAGCCCTCGACGAACTGCTCGCCGAGCAGGAAGGCGAGTTCGACGCCGATACCCGCTTTGCGATCGCCTGGTATGAGCAGTTCGGCCTCAAAGAGGCCGAGTATGGCGTCGCCGAGGTCCTCACCAAGGCGAAAGTCACGTCGATCGGCGGGCTGGTCGAGGCGGGGATCGTTGCCGCCGGTCGCGGTCGCGTTCGTCTTCTGGCGCGGAGCGAATACGACCCTCACTGGGACCCGACCACGGACACTCGTCTCCCCGTCTGGGAAGCGACTCAGCGGCTTGTTCATGCGCTTCTGGGTGGCGGCGAAGGGGCGGCGGCTGAGCTACAGGCGAAGTTGGGCGGCCTCGGTGAGCAGGCTCGCGACCTCGCATACCGGCTTTACCAGGTGGCCGAGCGAAAGGGCTGGACCGACGAGGCCCGCGCCTACAATGCCCTCGTCGTTGCCTGGCCAGACCTTCTGCGCGGCGCGGAGCGGGTTCGCGCGGCACAACCGTCGCAGCCAAGCCTCGGACTCGAGTAGGTAGGGGGAGCGCGCGTGGCCGTCACGAACAAGGAGCGAGTCGGGCGGATGCTCGACGTGCTCGCACTCGGGCTCCGACCGGTCGTCGATGAGGAATTCACCAAGGCATACGGCAAGGCTTGGGTGTCCGTGGTTCTGGCGAAGAAGGAGATGGACACCGGATCGGTTGGCTCGGCTGATCCGAACGATCCGCAGTTCCTCCTGAACACGGTCTTCTTTCACTGGAGGGAGACCCTCGGCAAGACACTCGGCGTGGCGGAGCGCAACTACGTCGCCGAGTTGCGTGAGACACGCAACCGCTGGGCGCACGCGGGCGCAAAGCCCTTCTCGACTGACGACGTGTATCGAGCCTTCGACACGGCGGAACGGCTCCTCCGCGCGGTCGCCGCCCCGCAGTCGGACGACCTCATGAAGGCGAAGCTCGCCGTGCTTCGCGAGTCCATCGAGGCGCAGCAGAAGAGCCGCGAGCGGGCCACGGCTTCAGCTCCCGTTGCCGCCGAACCGGCCAAGGGGCTGCCGGGCTGGCGTTCGGTCGTGGTCCCGCACCACGACGTAGCCGCCGGCTCCTACCGACAGGCGGAGTTCGCCGCCGATCTTGCCCAGGTCGCGCGCGGCGAGGGCGTCAAGGAGTATGTCGATCCGCGTGAGTTCTTCGCCCGGACATACATCACCGAAGGTCTGCGCCTCTTGCTCGTGGGTGCGCTGAGGCGACTGTCGGGCTCGGGTGGCGAGTCGGTCGTTGATCTTCAGACGACCTTCGGCGGTGGCAAGACGCACTCGATGCTGGCGCTCTGGCACATCGCTGATCCGGCGGTTGATGTTGCCCATCTGCCGGGGCTCGAGCCCGTCCTCGCAGAAGCCGCCGTGGCCACGCTTCCGAAAGTCGCTCGCGCCGCTCTGGTCGGGACCTGGGTTTCTCCGGTAACGCCGCGCGTTGTGGGCGGCACAGAGATCCGGACGCTCTGGGGCGAGCTTGCCTGGCAACTCGGGGGCGAAGCCGGCTTCGCGCGCGTCGCGACGGCGGATCGTGAGGGCGTTCCGCCGGGAGCGGAGGCGTTGCGCGATCTGCTCGCGGCACAAGCTCCCGTCGTCGTGCTCATAGACGAGTGGGTGACCTATGCCCGCCTCCAATGGGGCAAGGACACGCTTCCAGGCGGCACTTTCGACGCGGCCCTCTCGTTCGCCCAGCAGCTCACCCAGGCGATCGACCAGGTGCCCGGCGCGCTGCTCGTCGTTTCCCTTCCTTCCTCGGCCATCGAGGTCGGCGGCGAGGGCGGCCAGGGCGCGCTCGCCGCCCTCAAGCACGTCCTCCATCGTGTCGACGCACCCTTCCGGCCGGCAGCGGCACAGGAGTCCTTCGAGATCGTCCGCCGTCGTCTGTTCGAGCCGATCGGCTCCGATGACGCGAGGAATCGCGATGAGGTCGTCCAGCGCTTCTCCGAGCTATACGCCCAGCACGTCGGCGTCTTCCCGTCCGACACGAAAGAGAAGGCATACCTCGAGCGCCTAAGGAACTGTTACCCGATCCATCCGGAGCTGTTCGACCGGCTCTTCGACGATTGGAGCACTCTCGAGCGGTTCCAGCGGACGCGCGGCGTCCTCAAGCTGATGGCTGCCGTCGTCCATGCCCTCTGGGAGAAGCAGGACCCCAACCTGCTCATCCTGCCGGCCGCGATCCCGCTCGACGACACGCTGGTCCTGTCGCAGCTCACTCAGTATCTCGATGACAACTGGACGCCGATCATCGAGAGCGACGTTGATGGCGTGTCTTCGCTGCCCCTCCGCCTGGACCGCGAGAACGCTGGCACCTACGGGCGCTATTCCGCGGCTCGGCGCGTTGCGCGGACAGTGTTCCTGGGCTCAGCGCCGTTGCCGGCGGCTGCGAACAGGGGCATTGACGACAAGCGGATACTCCTTGGCTCAGTTCAGCCTGGCGAGCAACCTGCCACGTTCGGCGACGCCCTCCGCAGGCTGGCCGGCCAGGCCACGTTCCTCTTCGAGCAGGGCGGCCGCTACTGGTATGCGACGCAGCCGTCTGTCAATCAGCTCGCGCGCGACAGAGCCGACCAGCTCAAGGGAACCGATCTCGTGGCCGTGGAAGTCGAGCGGCGGCTCAAAGTCGCGCTGTCCGATCGCGGGCCTTTCGCGCGGGTCCATCCGTCGCCGAAGGGCGGCTCGGACGTGCCGGACGAGGAGGAGGTCGCACTCGTCGCCCTCGGCCCGGAGTATCCGCACGACCCCAAGGCATCCGAGTCGAAGGCGGCCCAGGCCGCGAAGGCGATCCTCGGCTCGCGAGGCGCTGGCGACCGGACGAACCAGAACATGCTCGTCTTCCTCGCGCCAGACCCTCTCCGCCTTGCCGAGCTGACTGACGCGGCGGGCCAGTACCTGGCTTGGAAGTCGATCTGCGACGACGGGGAGGCCGGAAAGCTGAACCTCGATTCCTACCAACGGGGCCAGGCCCGCAGCCAGCGCGATGCCGCCGACGAGACAGTCCGCGTCAGGGTGGGGGAGACGTACATCTGGTTGTTGGTGCCGGAGCAGGCGGATGGCACGGCCAAGGTCAGCCTGCGGACCGTCAAGTTCAGTTCGGGGCCAGACCCGCTCGCGATCCGGGCGGGGGCGAAGCTTCGCAACGAAGAGCTGCTCATCGTCAAGCTCGGGGGCGTCAATCTGCGGCTTGCGCTCGACCAGAGGCTCCGCACTTACTGGGATGCGCATCACGAGGTCGGGCTACGGGAGCTCTGGTCGTGGTTCGCGCGCTACGTGTATCTGCCGCGGCTGCGCGATGTGTCCGTGCTTGAAGGAGCCGTCCGTGACGGGGCTGGCAACATCCTCTGGCGCAGCGAAACCTTCGCCTACGCAGCCGCCCGGGAGGAACCTGGGGGGTATCGGGGCGTCGTGGCGGGTCGGGTGGCAGACACGCCAATCACGTCGACCAGCCTGATCGTCGATGGCTCCCTGTTGCCAGAAGTCATCCAAGGACCTCCGCCGCCCCCTCCACCTCCGCCGCCTCCCCCAGCCAAGGGCGTCCATCGCTTCAGCGGGGAGGTGGTCCTGGCGGACCCTTGCACGCCCTTCCCGGAGTTGGAGAAGCTGGTCAAGGAGATCATCGGTCCTCTGGCAGCGCAGACGGACGTATCGCTCACAGTCCGCGTCGAGATAGAGGCGAGCCACGCAGGGGCCTCCGGTTTCTCAGACAAGACGATCCGCGATGTCTCCGAGAACGCCAAGACACTCCGGCTGCGCAAGTTCGACTTCGAGAAGTAGCGGCCAGCCACAGACACCTTGGGCTGACACTGGCCGGCACGGCTGCGCACGTGTTCGCATCCGGTGGCAGTGTCACGACGCCCCGGACTCGCCCCCCAGCTTGCTGTCGTCTCCCTCTCGGCGCCGCCGGATTAGCAAGGCTCGGGAAACGCCTGTGGCGTGGATGTAGCTCACCAAGTTCAGGACGCCCAGCGCAGTCCAAACGAGCAGGCACGTAAGAACTCCGACAAGTGCGCGTGCCCAACCTGTCGAAGCGTCTTGGCCGAACGCTATCGCCGCCACGGACATCAGTATGGTGGTGACCCCGAGCCCTGTGACGAACCAGAATGGGAAGAGCTGACCTTCCATGCCCCCGTACTTCTGTGTCGCCTTGTCCATCAACGCTATGAAGTCGTCATCTAAGAAAGCCACCACGACCGCAAGGGCGGCTATGACCACGCCGACGAGAGCTGTTGCCACGGCAAGGCCGGCGGACGTGAGCCCGGTCAGCGCGGGCCGCAGTTCGGTGTCTGGGACGAAGTAGATCGCGGCAGCGCCTGCAGCCACAGCGATCCAGAGGTCCCAGGACAGGACAACCTTGGACCGAAACCGGATCGTGCTGGCCACGAGACCCGCAACGGCAGGGCGGTGGTCGCCTTTCAATGGATCGACCTCAGCTTTGCCTTCAGGGCCGCCCAAATCGTGTTCGAGTCGTCTGTCGGCTGCTCCTGCAGGCTGTCAGACCTGAGGCGCTGTCCGGAGGTCCAGCGGCTCTCCTGCTCCCCGCGCAATCCTGTCGCTGCCATCGCGCCTTGCCCTTCAAGGCTGATCTGCTGGAACGCCCCACCGATCCACGCTGCACCCACGTTCAGCCCCGCTCCTGGCGACGCCTTGACCGTCACATCGACCGACTCCGCGTCGGTTTGGAGGACGAGTTCTCGGAGGGCGCCTGCATCCTCCACCCACCCAGGGTTCGGGTTCTTGACGATGGCATGGAGTCTGGTCACGCGTTCGACCGAGGCGGCCCACTCCGAAAGCGAGGCGGGGTCCCCGAGCGGCTCCACGGTCGCGATCAAGCCGCTCTCCCCAAGGAGGCTGTGGAACGCTCCAATGAAAGACTGGCGTCTGATGAGGGCCCCGCGCTCTTCGAAAGCTATGAGTTCAGTCGTGGCATCGATCACGAAATGCGAGAAGAAGGTCTCCTCGGCCAACGCGACGGCGGTGACGAAGTCCTTGGTCGTCTCGTCATACTCGGTCCGCTCCTCAGCTCCCTCGTGGGTGAAGCCAAGCTTGCCGAGAATGAACTGGCCATCGGCGTCGATTGGACGCGAGCAGCGCCATGTGCGGCCGTAGCGCGAGACCGTCTTGTCCGGGTCCAGGGCAAGCAGAAGATCGGGGGCGAAGTCGATGCTGCCCATAAGCCGCCTCTGCGGCTCCCTTGTTATCTTGGCAAAGAAGACGGTTCGCCGCGGCATCGACACCCCCCGTGGTGACCTGATGCGGTTGGATCATGCTCAAGCTACCACCTCATACCTGTGGACGGGACCCACTTGAGTTCGTGATAGCGGAAATGGGCGATGTCGACCTCGACGAGCTGCCCGGCGGCCCGGAATGATGGGTGGCGGCGTCGGGAGAGCTCGGGGGGACCGGGTTCGCGTCATTGAGCTAACGACGACAACACGGCGTCGCTCATCCCGGACTCGTCGGTCAGCCTGATCGCGCACTCGTCTGGCGGTCGTTGCCCGACAGTCGTTCTCGCTCGCCAAACTTGACAGGCTGCGCCTTCTGCTGACGGTCCGTGCGTCGTGAAGCGCACCCCGCGCTTCCCAATGCGGAGACCTCAGATGACTACTTCCACCCGGGTTGCCCGCTGGCTTGCCGCGGCAATCCTTTGGGCGATAGTCCTCGCCTTGGCCGTGGGCTCGCTCCGGGCACTCATCGACTCACCTGTGGGGCCATTCCTGCCCCTCGTTCTCCTGCTGCTCGCCTCCTACGGCCTGCGTGCGGTCGGTCGGGCCTTCAGTGGGAGCGCTGGGTCTGGGGACGGGACCACCCGGCTCACGGACCTCTTCGCTGCGTTCTTCGGCTGGCTCGTTGGGAGCGGCGGTCACTCTGTCGATCCGAATGCCCCACGGCCCATCCGCTACTACAGCAAGAAGGCTTCGACCTGGCGAACCGAGTTCAGCGACGGCACCGTCGAGCGACGCGAGAACCCGGTGGGGTTGCTGAGGCCGCGCCGGGGCGAGCCCGATGACGAAGACCTCTGCCGCTTCGCCAACGGCATCGCCCGAGTAGCACTGGCCAATGTCATCTCCCACGGCCTGGAGTCGGAGGTCCGTGCGGTCACCAAAGCCCCGCCCCCTCCCGAACGGGTGGTCAAGCGCGACCCGAAGACCGGGGCCGAGACGGTGAGCTTCGTCCCGGTGCGGCGTTATCCCAAGGCTGAGACGGCCCGCTGTGTCATCAAGGCCGCCGTCACCATCCCGGACCGCTACCACGCCGTCATCTTCGACTTCGAGAGAGCCGAGGTGTCCAACGAGATCTGGAAGCGTCTGCACGACCCGAGAAACTGGATCGAGTCGCTGGCTTCGCGCCTACCCGGCATGACCGTGGATCAGCTCGACGAATGGCTGGTCGTCGATGATGAACGGATCGCCGGCGATCCGGTGCTGGGCCGCATCCCTGGCATAGCGATCACTCTGGCTCACGGAGCAGCCCGCATCCCGAAGGAGTCCGATGTCGAATACGGCGAGCCGCAGGACGATCCCTCCGACCCCTTCTTCTCTTCCCCCTTTGGGAGAGGCGGGCCATGAGCGCCCGCGATCGCGCCCGCCTCCGGAGCGGGGTGCCTGATCCGGTGCTGCCCCAGCAACCACGGGTTTCGCGGATCGGCAAACCGGCCTTGCTAATCGAGTCGCCCGAGTATGGGCGGCGAAAGGTGGCCCGCCAGCTCTACCACGCCGGCAAGCAAGACGGCACGGTATGGGAAGGCAAGAGCCCTGCGGAGATAGACAAGGCATTCCGGGACGCGATGGTGGCCTGGGGTCGCCAGCGTAGCCGCGAGGTGCGAGTGATCGTGCTGCCCGATGGCCGCTACCAGGTGGATCTCCTGGCCCCGCTGGAGCCGATCCCGTCGATTGCCTCCTTCAGCCCAGTCGTGGGTCCGCTCCTCGCCGAGCACCGAGACAACCTCCGGTTGGTGGTGGGCGTCTCGAACGGCGGTGCGCCGGTTGTCTCGGACGCCGAAGCCTGGCCGCACGCGATCATCGGCGGCTCGACCTACGGCGGCAAGTCCATCCTGGTCGGCTCGTTGCTGTCGCAGCTAGCGGCCAAAGACCCAGCAACCGTGCGCATTGCCCTGGCGGACATGTCTCGGGTCGAGATGCCCCTCTATGAGCGTCTGCCGCACGCTATCGCCCCATGTGCGGGCAGCGTCCTTCAGATCCTCGAGCTGGCCCAGCGAGTCGAGACGGAGATGACGCTGCGCGCCAGGCTGATGGAGGCCGATCTTCGGGTCGTGCGCCCCGACGGCTCGGTCTTCGATACGGCCAATCGGCCGCGAGACCTCGTTACCTGGAACGAGTGGGTGCGAAGGATCGGTGCCCCTGACCTGGCCCTGCCGCACCTGATCTTCGTCGCCGATGAATGGAAGCAGGCCATGGACGGCAGCGACGAGGCCAAGCAGCTCGTGAGGGTGGTCAGCCGGCTGATGCGCCTGGGCCGCAAGTTCGGCATTCGCGTCTGGCTGATCGCGCAGGAGCCCAAGAAGGGCGCTGATGGGACGACCACCTTCCCTGACGACATCATGGCCAACGCGGCGGCCCGCATCGCCATGGCCTACGCCGCGACGCCGCTGGTGTGGCAACTCGTGTTCAACAACCAGCGCTCGCTCAACCCGAGTGATCGAGATCCGATCGGGGACCTTGCGTTGCTCAAGGCCCCTGACGGCACTGTGCCTCGAGGTCGGGCGATGATGCTCTCTCCCACGGCTCAGGCGACGCCATTCCAGGGCCTCTTTCTTGATCCGGGCCCAGACCGCGACGACCTCTCCTCGGCGCTTTCGCGCTTCGTGGATCAGGCCGCGAGAAGAGCGAAGCTAAGTCCCGGCGCACGACTTCTCAGCGAGCGGGGCCTCTCTCTTCGAGCGCCGATGAGCCGGATCGAGATCGTTCTTCGTCCGGGCGGGCCGACCGAGCTGCGGGTCATCGGTGGAGCGGAGTTTGGAGTCGCCGTGGGTGACCCCCCGAATGGCGCCTCAGACGATGAGCGCGAGCCGGGCGGGGACGGCAGCCTCAAACCGGATCAGGAGCTGACCGAGTCAGACAGCGCGGCCGAGCCCGAGAACCGCGACCCCGCCGACGCTTACCGTCCGCCTGTCCTTACCCAGGCCCAGATCACCCCACTGTCGATCGAGGTGGCGGCGCGACTCGTCTTCGCTCTTTACCGCCCTGGCGATCGCGTTTCTCTGGACGGCCTGACCGAGCGGATGCGCGCCCACGGTCTCGGAGTGCGGCGGCAGCGGCTGGTTGAGGTGCTAACGAAGCTTTCGAGGTGGGGTTTCCTGGAGCTCTCCGCGGACGGAAGCCGGACCTTGGCCGGCTCGTGGGCCAACACTCAGGAGCTCATCAGCCGAATCGCCGCGGCCGAAGAAGAAGGAAACCCTGAGCCGCAAGTCGAGGCGTCGGACTGGGGCGCGGATCTTGACGACGAGGGCGGCGAGAAGGGAACTCACGATGCGTGATGCGCTGGATTCTTCGAGTAGTGCTCTGGGGCCTCTTTCGCCCGCAAGTGGCCTCGCTCCCTCGTGGCCAAACGCTCCTGAGCTGTCATACGAGGAGGCAGAGCTGCTTATCTTTCTCCGGTCTCGGTTTGAAGTGACCGAACGCCCGGCCTTCGGCTACTCCCACGCGAGGACCATCTTGGTGGCCGCCGGGCCGAGCATCCGCGAGCTTAGCGACCAGTGGGCTCGGAGCAGAGGGATCGGCGTCCGAAAGGGTCGGCGCATCTTGGGCCGGCTGGTGGAGCTGGACTACGTGATCCGAGTTCGAGCCGGCCAGGGCAAAGGACGGCAGAAGGTCGCCTTGCGCCTGGCTGACAACATGGCACTTGCCGCAAAGAGTGCGTGATGAACAGGCTCAGGATGCCTGGCGATCTGTATTCTCCGTGGCTGTCGAAGGCAGGCTACTCGCGCCCCGTTGCTTGTTCGGCAGCTTGGGTTCGGTTCGCGATCTCGACCCCGAGCTGTGCGATGAGCGCCTCGGCAGCCCTTAGTGTCCCCTCATCGGCGAAGCCAGTCCGACCCCGAGCAAGTCGGCATTTCTCGGCTGCGTCAATCAGCCACGCCCATTCGGGCATCTGCGCTCGAACCCATGCCGCGCCCTCCTGTTTGGAGCATGGACGGCTCGAGCAGATGGTGCAGAGGGCTCGACACATCGTCAGCACGCCATACGCGCGCGCACCCGGGCTCGCGTCGCGAAGGCTGCGGCTCTGCACCTCGGCTGCGTAGCAAGCTATTGCGGCGACAAACTCTGGCCAGGAGATGTTTGGGATGGCGGTGGTCGGCTCTGGACCCACGAGGGTGACGCCAGCCTCTCGAATGAGATAGAAGTTCTCCAGCCACAACTCGATGCCGTCGCGAATGTGGAACGGCTCGCCGGGGCTGATGACGCCAACGGTCCCGCCCTCGCGGAAGTGGGCGAGCGTCTCTCGCCCCACATAGACGAGTTCGAGCCGATCGTCCCACTCGGGATGTCGCTCGACTATGCGCGCGTGCAGCGCCGCGATCCGCGCGATGTCCTTCTCGTTGAGATCCTGAGCCGTCACAACGAGGAGATCTATGTCACTCACGCCGTCGTCGAACCCGCCCGAAACAGCGGAGCCATAGAGATACACGGCCACGAGTTCAGGTCCGAAGGCCGACCGTAGGCCGGTCTTCAGCTCCTCGACAAAGGGGGCGGGCGGTTGTCTGTCGGTCACAGACAGACGATCGGCTCGTGGGCGCGCTGCGTCAAGGCCAACTGAGTTCTTCGCCGACTGCGCCACACGAGTCGTCTCGCGGCGAGCGATTCCATTCACAGGCCCGGATTCCGCGGAGCCGTCGCTGCGGAGACCAAGAGACTGTAGAGGAGTTGAATGAGCCAGTGTCGATCCGCCATACGTCTGAGCGTTGTGATCATCGCCGCCAGTGGGACATACCAACCAGTTCTCACCCGACACTCAACAAAGTGCGTCGATACACCATTGTTAGCTGAAGAGTCATTGCGCACTACGTGATCTCAATCGATGATTAAAGTGCTGATACAAGAAGTGTCAGCCATGTGTAAATGAGCTGACTCATGAGCCGACACACTAAGGAAAGGTCACCACCGATGAATGAAGCGCAGGATCAATCAACGAGATCGGAGCTAAGCAGTTGCGCCAACAGGGCCAACCGCCGCGCTAGTAGTGATGGGCACGCTTCACCACACGAGCCAATCACAGACGCGCGATGGCGCGCTCCTGAGAACGTCGAGCATAGATTGTTCCTAGACGAACATCCCCAGTGTCGAGTGACCGAGGACAAGTGGGCAGAACTCAATCGCTTCATAGATTGGGAGGCGAAAGACCTATTCCGTCGGTCTCACCAGATGACCGTGGAGGACATCAGACAGGAGATCGTGGCTGGCATACTGGAGTGCGCGACCTACTACCGAGATCTCGACGAAGATGGCCGACCTGTGTTCGACTTTCTCGAGCAGGCTCCGTCCTACATCGTTCGCCATGCGGCCGGCAGTGTCAGCTCGGAGCTTCGCCGGCGGCGTGCTAGCGCCCAGCGAACCTATTCTTACGATGCCCCGATTCACCTCAGTTCCGATGACGGTGATGGCGAGGAGATCTCGACGATCCTGGCAGACCCATCGGCCGTGGTTGATTCCGCGTCTGTCGAACTGCACGAACTGTGTTCGGCGATCTATGCGCGATTGCGCTCGGATGCGAATCTCCGCGACAACACGACCACCCGTCAGGTTTGGAACCTCATCCTGACTGGGCACAATCGCACTGACATTGGTGCGCTGCTTGGCCTTCGTCGCCAACGCGTTCATGAGTGTGTCGTTCGATTGCGGGACGTCATCGCCGAGATCGAGCCGTCAGTGGCCGCATAATCCTAGCGACGAGCGGCCATGCGATACGCCCAACTCGAATCGCCTATGCTCCCGTGAGCAGCTTGCGATCGGGAAGGCTCACCCAAATCGTTCTCGACCAAGGTCGATCAGGGCCATCGGCGCGCTTGAGAGCTTCCGCTGTTCGCCCGTCTCTACGAGTCGTCCAGCTCGACCAAAACGGTCCCGACGAATCGGATTGACGAAGCTCGCGTCGGGAAGCTACGCCACGAGCGGCATAGGGCCCTTCACCTCGAGGCCTTCGACTGGCGCAGCAGAGCTCGTCCCGCTCACCCAGGGTTCCCCGCTCTGCTATGGCGATGAACCAATCAGCACTTGTGACGGGTGGCCATAAGCAGGACAATCGCGCCATTGCGTTTTCCGATGGACGCTGCCCAGGCTGCGGCCGCACCCACCCAATCCTACGGACCCTCCAGGCTTAGTCTAGCTTGATGATTCTGCGGCCCGACGATGCTCCTCCGCAGCCTCCTTGGAATCGAAGTCGAGACCACACTGACAACCCCATTGCTCCTCATAGCGATCGTCACTGATTAGCACGACTTCGTGTTCAGGCCCAAAGTCTCGCCTCCACTCATCTATCGCCTCGATTGGAACCAACTCGGCGGGTAGGTCTTGGTTTGCTTCTTCATCAACGCCCACTTGTCATCTCCATGCTTATGCTCGTTGATGTGGGCCAGAATACCGAACAAGAACGCGAAGTCGCTGGCTCGAATGGAGCGCCAGTAGTCCTACCTCCGGCTGCTCCATGGAGGGCGAGCCGCTGCTTGCGGGCTGCCTCCGCCAGCGCGTCTCTCAGTTCCGGATCCATCGATCACCCCCGTCGTCGGAGCGGCCGACCTGGCCGGTTGTGGCGTGGATACCGCGGTGCCAGGGCACCCCATCGCTCCGCTTGTTCGCGCCTGACTGCCTAACTGACTGCCTGTTTTGCGGCTTTGGGCGGCTTCTGGCGGTTCTTGGCGAACAAAAAAAGGGACGATTCCCTCGTGAAATTGGGGTGGCCTACGGGGGTCGAACCCGTAACCTGCGGATCCACAGTCCGCTGCTCTGCCGGTTGAGCTAAGGCCACCGTCGGGACCCCTGGCGCAGCGTTCCATTCGGTCGCGCCGGCAAAT
>Ga0187889_10000393_pt1 | contig 53107 bp, 42 predicted proteins | sample June2016WEW_7_10_2_FD_132992 | JGI IMG/M metagenome (GOLD analysis project Ga0187889, IMG submission 132992) | Peatland microbial communities from SPRUCE experiment site at the Marcell Experimental Forest, Minnesota, USA - June2016WEW_7_100 | ecosystem: Environmental > Terrestrial > Soil >... | reverse complement strand
CCGTCCACGACCATCCACTGGTCGAGCGCCGGGTGCAGCGCGTGGATGTTGTGCCGCAGCTGCTCGTAGTGCTTCATGTAGATCTTGCGGCAGGTCGCCTCGCCCCGCGCCAGCCATTCCTGCCATCCCGCGTAGTCCGACGGCTCGCTCCCCGGCGCCGCTTCGGGTTCGAGCCGCCGATAGACCGACCACGCGACGATGGCACGCGGGAAGCCGATGTAGAGCACGCTCGCGAGGAGCAGCTCCTCCAGCCAGAGCGCGGGCGTGCCCTCTTCACGCGCCCGGCGCATCCAGTCGCCCAGTTCGTTCTCGGCGGCGTGCGGCAGCAGCAGCGCCACGCGCAGCAGTCCCTGCGTCGGAGAGTCGAGCACGGCGGTCACGGTACGCGCTCCGGGACGGCAGCCGTCACCGTTCGGTTGCAGCTCTGCTTCATCGGGCGCGCTCCAGGGAGACGCGGGCCTCCAGGTGGCCCACTTCCTCGCCCAAGGTGTTCTTGATCCGCGGCGAACGGAAGGAGTCCGCCACGCGCACGGCGCCGGGCGCCAGGATCTCCAGTAAGGCGAGGAGGGCCGGCCGCGCGGCATCCATGTCGCCGTCCTCCACCTTCATCGCCAGGCCGAGGCGGGCGCCCGGAATCGTCGCGCAGTAGACGCCGTCGGCACCGACCTTGGAGATGACCGCGCCGCGGGAGGAAGCGATGACCTCCGTGCAGAGGCGGCCGGTACCGGCGATGAGGAAGGGCTCTGCGACAATGGCGCTGAGGACGCGCTCGGCGGGGGTGTAGGGTGTAGGGGGTAGGGTGTAGGAATCCGCGCTCGCGACACCCTCCACCCTATACCCTACACCCAGCCGCGCATAGGCCAGAGCCATGTGCTTCAAGGGAAGCGCGTAAGAGACTACTCCGCATCCGTCGGTGCCCTGCCCGATCTTGTCTTCGGCCACGCCCGTCCACGCCGCCACTTCCTCGAGCAGGCGCCGCTGGACCGGATGCTCGGCCTTCCGGTAGTTCGCCGTCGGCCAGCCGTGATGCCGCGCGAGCGCGAGCATCGCGGCGTGCTTCCCCGAGCAGTTGCTGTGGAGCTTGCGCGGCGTCTCGCCGCGGCCGGCCATCTCGCGCGCGATGGCCGGCGAGAGCGACGGATGGGGGCCGCACTCCAGGTCCTGCTCCGCGCAGCCCGCTTTCTCGAGCAGGCTCCGGGCGACGGCGAGGTGGCGCGGCTCCCCGTTGTGCGAGGCGCAGGCGAGCGCGATCTCGGCGTCCGTGATCCCGAGCGCGTCGGCGCCGCCGTCCTCGATCAGCGGCAGCACCTGGATCGGCTTGGCGCACGAGCGCCAGTAGGTCACCAGGTCGCTGTCGCCCGTGGAGCCCACGAGCTTGCCGTCCGCGTCCACGACAGCGGCGGAAACCCGATGGCTCGACTCGACAATGTGGCCGCGGATGGCGTCTACGGTGGAGGTCACGGGGGCGAAAGCTAACCGGTCGGCCGGGCTGAGCGAGCCGGGACTCGCCTCACGCGCTCGGCGGGCTGTGGGCTCGCGCGGAGTCTCCGCCGGCGGCCGCCAGGGCCAGTGCGATGCCTCCCAGGGCCAGGACGCCGCCGGCGACGGCTCCGAGGCCGGGCGGCTCGGCGATGGCCGGCAGGAGCCAGGCAAGGAGCGTGGCGCCCACCGGCTCGCCCAGGGCGGCCACGTTGACCGTGTAGGCGGGGAGGTAGCGCAGGGCGTAGTTGAGGCCGCCGTGGCCGACGAGCATCGGGCCCGCGGCCAGGGCGGCGAAGATGAGCCAGTCCTTCGCCGGGTAGGCCACGAACGCCTGGTGGAGGCCCGCTGCCCAGACGAGCAGAACGGCCGCCGCGACGCCGTAGACCGGGGTGATGTAGGCGACGAGCCCGAGGTCGGCGCGGAGCCGGCGGCCGATGACGAAGTACGCGCCTCCGAAGGCTGCTCCGGCCAGGGCGAGCAGGTCCCCGATCAGGGCGCCGCGGCCGGCGTGGCTGGCGTCGCCCAGGGCGATGACGGCGGCGCCGACGATGGCGAGGACGATCCCGAACGCCTGGCGGCGGGCGGGGCGCTCGCCGAGGAAGATGCGGGAGAAGACCCAGGCGAAGACGGGTGAGAGCGAGACCAGGACGGCGGAGGCTGCGACACTGGTGAGGCGCAGCGACGTGATCCAGGAAGCGAAGTGGAGTGCGAGGAAGATGCCGGCAGCAGCCGCGATGCGGCGCTCCGAGCCGCCGAGCTTCGACCATTCGCGGCGCGCCGGCGAGGCTGCGAGCGCGGGCCCGAGCATCAGCGTCGCGAAGGTGAGCCGCCACGCGGCGATGGCCAGGGGCGGGGCGGCGCTGAGCCGGATGAGCGGCGCGGCCCACGACATCGCCACGACCGCGATGGCCATCACGAGGAGCGGATGTGGCCGTTTCGGCACGGGGCCAATATAGGACGCACGGAGGCGCAGGCGCACGGGCGGACGGGCCGGACGCCCGGTATATTCGGCGACATGCGACGATTCCTCCTGGCGGCAATCCTGTCTGCGACGGCTGCCGCCCCGCTCGCGGCGCAGGCGCCGGAGAGCAACCTCTACCTTCCGATCACCTCCTGGGCGACGCCCTATGTGGAGCAGCTGATCCGCGCCGGCGTGCTCCGGGGGCTCGACCCGCTCACGCGGCCCCTGAGACGCGCGGACGTGGCGCGGGCCGTGGCCAAGGCGGACACGGCGGATCTGGCGGAGTCGGTGAAGAGCAGCCTGCGGCTCCTGGCCTGGGAGCTGTCTGAGCGGCCGGACACGGTGCGATGGAAGATCGACGGCGGCGTGGGACTCACGGCCGCATCCGATGCCAGCCGGTGGCCCGACCGGCCATCGCGCGACTCCACGGGCCTCTACCCGCGCGGTGACCTGGAGATGTCGCTGGAGGTACCGCACGCGGCCTTCGTGACGCATCCGTACTTCGACAACCGGCTCAAGTACGACCCCGAGTACATCGGGCGAAAGGACCAGCCCATCGCGGGGCGAACGGATGAGGCGTACGCCATCGGCTCGTGGAAGTACGTTGCAGTGTTCTTCGGCATGGTGGACCGGAACTGGGGACCGCCCGAGGCGCAGGGGCTGATCCTCTCCAACGCGCCATACTCCTACGACCACTTGTTTCTGCGACTGGGCCCGCAGCGCTTCAGGCTGGAGATGGTCGCGACACAGCTCAACAGCCTTCCCGGCTGGGGGCAGATCGCTCCACAGCGCCGTTTCCTCTCGGCGCACCGCCTGGTGGTGATGCCGTCCGACCGGTTCGCCTTCTCGCTGTCGGAAGCGGAGCTGTACGCAGACACCTCCAGCCTCGGGCGGTCGTTCGAGCCGTGGTACCTCAATCCGATCGGCCTGTGGACTCTGGTCCAATATCAGAACAGGCCGGCGGGGAACGCCCTGATCGGGGCGGACGCGTCGTATCAGGTCTCGCGCGCGGTCCGCCTGGCCGCGCAGATCTACGCCGACGACATCCAGACGAGTCGAAACACCCAGCACGACAAGAAGCCGGAGGAGCTCGGCTACACCTTCTCCGCCACCGGCGGCGCCCTGCGGGGCCGATGGAGCTGGTCGGCGCTGTACACGCGGGTCGACGCACTCGACTACCGGACCGAGTTCAACCAGGAGCAGTACTCGAGTGACAGCGTCGGCCTGGCCCGGAACCACAGCGACTACGACCAGTGGACGTTCCGCGCCACCACGGCACCCGCTCCTCGGGCACTCGTGGCCGGCGAGATTACCTACATCAGGCAGGGGCAGGGCGACTTCCGAAAGCCGTATCCTCCCGACTCGGCGTTTTCCGATTCGCTCGTCTTTCTCACGGGGGTGGTGCAAAGGACGCTGCGCGTCGCGGTGCAGGCGAATTGGACGCCGGTGGCAGGGATCAACCTGAGCACCGACATCGGCCGCCACTTCATCTGGAACGCGAACCACGTGCAGGGCGTGCGCGGCGACCGCTGGGTGTGGCGAATCAAGGCCGAGATTCGGCACCGCGTGAGCGGCGGGATCCACTGGGGGGACTGACGGCGGACGCGAGCACGGAGCTTCGCGCCCGGCTGAGTGGGGGCACGAGCGACGCCGCGATCTACGCCATGGTGAGGCGCGCCCTCGAGGCGCGCGGGGCGCGCGGCACCGTGGTGGACCTCGGCTGCGGGAGCGGCCGGCTGGGTGCTTGTCTCGGCGACCTGGCCTCGCGGTACGTCGGCGTGGACGCGGTGCGCTACGAGGGTTTCCCGGACGCAGGCGAGTTTCTCGCCTGCGATCTCGACTCGGGAGATCTCGACTCGGGAGCCGTGCCGCTGCCCTCCGGCGCAGCCGACATCGCGGTCGCAGTCGAGACGATCGAGCACCTGGAGAACCCGCGGGCGCTGGTGCGGGAGCTGACGCGCCTCGCCAGGCCCGGAGGCTGGATCGTGGTCACGACGCCGAACCAGCTCAGCGCGCTCTCCCTCGCCACCCTCGTGATCAAACACCGCTTCTCGGCGTTCCAGGACGTGAGTTATCCCGCCCATCGCACGGCGCTCCTCGAAGTGGACCTGCGGCGGATCGCCCGGGAGTGCGCGCTGACGGACGCGAGCTGCGAGTTCAGCCTGCAGGGACGCATCCCGCTCACGCCGTGGCGGTGGCCCCGGTGGGTGTCGCGCGCGTTTCCCTGCGCCCTGTCGGACAACATCCTGTTGATCGCGCGGAAGCCGGAAACCTCCGGAGGCGATCGTGGACGCTGACGTCGTCGTCATCGGCGCCGGGGTCGTGGGCTTGGCGTGCGCCCGCGAGCTGGCGGTGCGTGGACGCGACGTCATCCTGATCGAGCGGCACGAGCGCTTCGGCGTCGAGACGAGCAGCCGCAACAGTGAAGTCATCCACGCCGGCATCTACTATCCGGTCGGCAGCCTCAAGGCGCGGCTCTGTGCGCGCGGCAATCGGAGCCTCTACGCCTGGTGCGAGGCGCACGGAGTCCCGCACGCGCGGCTCGGGAAGCTGATCGTCGCGACCGCGGAGGACGAGGAGCCGAAGCTCGACCAGATCCTCCGGCAGGCCGTCGAGAACGGCGTCACCTCACTTCAGCGGTTCGCCCCGGCTCAGGTCCGCAGGATCGAGCCCCACGTCCGTGCGACCCACGCCCTCTGGTCCCCCGACACGGGGATCGTGGACTCACACCAGCTGATGGCGAGCTTCGAAGCGGACGCACGGGCGCACGGCTGCACGGACGCACTGCGCCACGAGGTGGTTGCGGCCGAGCCCGTCGCCGGGGGTTATCGCCTCGCCGTCCGGAGCGGCGACGAGACCACGTCGCTGGAAACAAGCTCCGTCGTAAATTCGGCGGGACTCGACGCGGACCGGGTCGCCGCGCTGCCCGGTCTCGACGTGGCGGCCGCCGGCTATCGCCTGCACTATGCGCGTGGGCACTACTTCCGCGTGCACCCGCGGAAGCGCCATCTCGCGAGCCATCTCATCTACCCCGCCCCGCACGCGACGCACCTGGGCATCCACGTCACGCTCGACCTGGCTGGCGGCGTGCGGCTGGGGCCGGACCTCCAGTACCTGAAGGACCGCACGCAGGACTACGCGGTGGCCGAGAACCTGCGGCCCGCCTTTCACGCCGCGGTCTCGCGCTACCTCGAGGGGCTGGACGAGGCCGACCTGTCGCCCGACCTGGCCGGCATTCGGCCCAAGTTGCAGGGCCCCGGTGAGCCGGTCCGCGATTTCGTGATCCAGGAGGAGTCGGCGCGGGGCCTGCCGGGGTGGGTCAACCTTGTGGGTATCGAGTCGCCGGGGCTAACCTGTTGCCTCGAGATCGGACGTCTGGTCGCCGACACCCTGGGAGCCGTCAGGTGATCACCCGCGAGCGCGTCAACCTGCTTTTGGAGGAGATGCCCAAGCGGCGCGTCGTCGTGGTGGGCGACGCGATGCTCGACATCTACATGATCGGCGACGTCGAGCGCATCTCGCCCGAGGCGCCGGTGCCCGTGGTCCGCGTGCAGGATCGCCGCTACGCCCTCGGCGGCGCGGCCAACGTCGCGGCGAACGTGGCTGCCATCGGCGCCGAGGTGACGCTCGTGGCCACGGTCGGCGACGACCGGCGCGGCGAGCAGCTGCGCACCGAGCTGGTGGCCGCCGGTATCCGCGACGAAGGGATCGTGGTGACGCCCGAGCGGCCCACCACGTCGAAGACGCGCGTGGTGGCCCGCGGCCAGCAGATGCTGCGGTTCGACGAAGAGGAGGACGCGCTCCTCGAGGGCTCGACCCTCGAGATCCTGCAGAAGCGGATGGCCAAGTCGCTCAAGGGCGTCGACGCGGTGCTGCTCGAGGACTACAACAAGGGAACGCTGACGCCTGCGGTGATCGCGAGCGCGCTGTCGACCGCCCGGTCGCGCGGCATTCCCTCGGTGGTGGACCCCAAGTTCAAGCACTTCTTCAACTACAAGGGCGCCACCGTCTTCAAGCCGAACCGCCGGGAGCTGGAGGCGGCGCTGGGCGCGGCCGTGGACGTCGAGCACGCCGACACGCTGCCTGCCGTAATGGAGCAGCTCGAAGTGGACAACCTGCTCCTGACCCTGGGGCCGCACGGCATGGCCCTGCTCACGAAGAACGGAACGATCGAGCGGTTTCCGACGCACGCGCGTGAGGTGTACGACGTCTCGGGCGCGGGCGACACGGTCACGGCGTGGGTGGGCACCGCCCTGGCCTCCGGGGCGACGATGCGGGAGGCGGCTGAGCTGGCGAACTACGCCGCGGGCATCGAGGTGGGCAAGGCCGGCGTCGCCGTCGTCTCGCGCGCGGAAGTGCGCGACCTCTTCGAGCGGAAGTACGACGAAGTCGGGATGTTCCGGCGCGGAGGCGTACTGTAGGACTCTCGGCGTGGTGGGACGCCGCGGTCGCCTTCGCCCGCCGCCGCGGAACGCGCGATGTCGGATGGTCGCTGGGCGGCAGCTCCGCGCAGATGCTCGTGGGGATCGCGACCACGACGCTGCTCGCCCGCGCCCTCGGCCCGTCGGGCTTCGGCATATTCAGCATCGTCCTCGCCCTCATCTTCATCGTCAGCGGCCTGTCGGACCTCGGCTGGTCGGCGGCATTCGTGCGCCTGGGCAGCCCCGAGGTCATGCGTGGCGGCGATCTGCGCCGGCTCAACGAGACCTTCCTGGGGCTGCGCGTGGCGCTGGCCCTGCTCATCGGGGCCGTCCTGCTCGCGGCCGGGCGTTGGCTGATGCCGTCGCTGCAGCTCCCCGCCGACCTGGCCTGGCTCGCAGGCGCCGCGGCCGCTGCCGGGGTGACGCTGGCGGTCGGCACGCACTTCGCCACCGCGATGCAGGTGGCGCGGAACCAGCGCGGTATCGCGACCAGGCGCACCTCCGCAGGCGTGCTGCGGCTCGCCGCCTATGCCGCGTTGGCCTTCGGACCGGGCCTCTCGCTCCACTCCGCGCTCGCGGTCGCCATGGCCGCGATCCCGGTCGAGGCCGGCCTCATGGTCTGGGGCGCACACCGCTCCCTGCGCCTGTGGCCGCCCCTCTTGCAGGCTCCACCGGTCGCGTGGCTGGTGCTCTCGGCCTGGACCGCCGTCCCGGCGCTGGCATTCGCCCTCATCGGGCAGACCGACACGTTGCTTCTCGCATCGCTCTCGAGCAGCACTGAAACCGGGCTGTGGAACGCTGCGAGCCGCGTGGCGGGTATGGTGACGCTGGTGAGCGGCTCGCTCTGGTCCGTCGCCTTCCCCTACGCGACCGGGACCATCGAGATCGCCCAGCTCGAGCGCTACCTGCGCCTGGCACGCCTGGCCTCGCTGGGCGTGGGGCTCATGTGCGCCCTCGGCATCGCGCTGGCGCCGTGGGTGAGCCTGCTCTTCTTCGGGCACGCCTATGACGGCGCCGTGCCGGCGCTGCGGTGGCTGCTGGCCGCCTACGGCCTCGCGGCCGCGGGCCTGCTGCTCATTCCCGTCGCCTACCGATTGGGACGCGAGCGCCTGGTCGCGACCATCGCACTCCTGCAGTTCGCCGTGAACCTGGGCGGCGACGTGCTGCTGATCCCGCGGTTCGGCGCCTCCGGGTGCGCCGCCGCCACCTTCGTCATGCACCTGCTCAGCTTCGTGATCCTGCTGCCCGCCGTGGGGCGCAGCGCCACGTGGCGGCGTGAGCCGTCCGGCGCGCCGGCTGCGGGGTCCTCCGGCTCGTGAGAATCCTCGTGGCCAACTGGGCCCGCCGCGTCGGGGGCGGCGCCGAGCGATACCTGCAGGCCCTGCTCCCGGCGCTGGCCGCGCGCGGCCACGCCGTGGGACTGCTCGTGGAGCACGACGAGGCGGACCCTCGGCTCCGCATCGACGATCCGGCGGGGGGCGTCGCGCTCATCTCGGCCGAGAGCCTGGGCCCGGAGCGCGGCTCGGCGGCCGTCCGCGCCTGGAGGCCTGACCTGGTGTTCGTCCAGGGCCTGGAGAACCCGGCCCTCGAGCGGCACCTGGTGAGCGACTACCCGGCGGCGCTCTTCACGCACGGGTATTACGGCACCTGTGTCTCCGGCACCAAGCGGTTCGCGCTTCCGGCGCCTCGCGCCTGCGCTCGGGCGCTCGGCCCGGCTTGCCTGGGGTTGTACTACCCGCGCCGTTGCGGCGGCCTCGATCCCCGGACGATGGTACGTGAGTACCGACGGCAGACGGCACGGCGCTCGCTCCTGCCCCGGTACCGCGCCGTGGTGACGGGGAGCGACCACATGGCGCGGGAATACGCGGCCCACGGGGTCGCTGCGAGCCGGCTGTTCACGGTGCCGATGCCGCCGACGGGAATGACACCCGATTCCGAGGCCCCGGGCGTCCGGCCCGCGACCGGGCGCGTGCTCTTCCTGGGGAGGCTCACGTCTCTCAAGGGCGCGCACTACCTGCTGGAGGCGGCGCCGCTCGCCGAGCGCGCACTGAGCCGGCATCTCGCGCTCGATGTGGCCGGCGACGGCCCCGACGAGCGTATGCTGCGCTCTCGCGCCCGGCGCCTGGGGGTGGATGCGTCCTTCCACGGGTGGGTCGAGCCCGAAGCACGAGCGCGGCTCATGCGTGGGGCGGACGTGCTCGCCATGCCGAGCCTGTGGCCGGAACCTTTCGGCCTCGTGGGCGTGGAGGCCGCGTGCCTCGGCCTGCCGACCGTGGGGTATGCGATGGGCGCCATACCGGAGTGGCTGGTGGCCGGAGAGACCGGCGAGGTCGCGCCCGCGACTCCGCCGACGGCCGAAGGGCTGGCGGCCGCCCTCGTGCGGGCCCTGGCGAGCGCCGACCACCTGCAGCACCTCCGGCTCGGGGCCTGGGAGGGGTCGCGCCGCAGAACGATGCACCACCACGTCGAAGCACTCGAAGACATCTTTCGGACCGCGGCCGCGGGCTGAGGCCCCCTCACGCCGGGCGGGTGCGCGGTCAGGAGAGGCGCTGTGCTGCAGGAGAACGTCGAGGCGTTGCTCGCGCGGCTGACGCCCAGCGATCTGGTCCTGGACGTCGGCGGGTGGGCGTGCCCCTTCAACCGCGCCCAATGGGTGCTGGACGCGGAGCCCTATGAAACCCGCGGCTTCTACCGCACCTTCGGCGCGCCGGCGTCGCAGGGGCCGGCCGAGGAGTGGTTCACGCGCGAGACCTGGGTGCAGCGGGACATCTGCGATCGCTCACCCTGGCCCTTCGCCGACAAGCAGTTCGACTTCGCGGTGTGCTCGCACACGCTGGAGGACCTCCGGGACCCCGTGGGCGTGTGCGACGAGCTCCAGCGCGTGGCCAGGCGCGGCTACATCGAGGTACCGTCCCGCGAGTGGGAGTCGTGCCGTGGGCTCGAGCGCCCACGGCAGGCCGGGCTGTCCCACCACCGGTGGCTCGTGGAGATCCGCGGCTCCACGGTGTCGTTCCTCCCGAAGTACCACATGATCAACGCCGACTGGCGCTTCTCCCTCCCGGCGAGCCATGCGGGCACGCTGGACGCACGCGCGTCGGTCGCCTGGCTGTGGTGGAACGACCGGTTCGACTGTCGCGAGGTCACGATTCACGGGCTCGCCGCGCAGGAGGCGGCGCTGCAGGAGTTCGCGCGCAGCATCGTTCCGCAGCCCGGCTGGCTGCTCGCCCTGGATCGCGCCTATCGCGCGGTCACCGCACTTCCCGCTCGCGCGATGCGGTCGCTCCGCCGCTCGGCCGCGCCACCGCGGTGACGCGGGCCCCGGGCTCGGGCGACCCGGCGGGCGCGCGCGCCGGCTACGACGCCTGGCACGCGACGCTCGATGTGGACGGCGAAGCCGCCGCCCCGTGGCATTTGCTGGTGCAGAAACACCTGGCTCCGGTGGCGGGTCGGCGCGTAATCGAGATCGGCTGCGGCCGGGGCGGCTTCTCGGCGTGGCTCGCGCGCCAGGGCGCGGACGTCGTGGCGATCGACTTCTCGCGCGTCGCCATCGGGAAGGCCGCCGCGTTCGGACGACAGGCGGGGCTCGCCCCCCTGTGCTTCGCCGTGGGCGACATCCAGGCCATCCCGCACCGCTCGGAGGCCTTCGATGTCGCCGTCTCGTGCGAGACCGTCGAGCACGTGAGCGACCCCGCACGCGCGGTCCGTGAACTGGCGCGGGTGCTGCGCCCCGGCGGTCGCCTCTATCTCACGACGCCCAACTACCTCGGCATGATGGGACTCTTCAGGCTGTATCGGCGCCTGACCGGCCGACTGTACACGGAGGTCGGGCAGCCGATCAACAACCTCACGCTGCTCCCGCGGACCTGCGGCTGGGTGCGGCGCGCCGGCCTCCGCATCGTGGCGGTGGCCGGCGTGGGCCACTATCTGCCGGTTCCGGGACGCCCTCCGGTCGCGCTCCCGGCGCTCGACCGCGGGCCTCGCGTCCTGCGGTGGCTGGCGCTGCACTCGCTCGTCGTCGCGGAGAAGCCACGCTAGATTTGTCAGCGCACTGCGGGCCCTTAGCTCAGGTGGTTAGAGCGGCGGACTCATAATCCGTTGGTCGGAGGTTCGAACCCTCCAGGGCCCATTGCGCCAAGGTCAAGTCTCCGAATAAGTTGCCATCCACAGGGTGTCAACGACCTGTTGACGCGGCTTGCGGGCGTGGGGCCAACGATGGGGCGCCGTCCGGGAACAGGATGCCGGCCATCGTGCGGGCGTCCTCGCCCCGGTCCCGCTGCATCGTGTAGCGCCGCGTCATGGCCGGGCTGGCGTGGCGCAGCGTCCGCTGCACTGACGCCTCCGGCCGTCCGGCATCTGTGAGCCATTGGCCGGTGCAATGCCGCAGGTCGTGCAGCCGCAGCGTGGGGTCCGCCCCGGCGGCTTTCAGTCCCCGCTTCCAGTAGGTCCGCAGCCACTTGTACTGCACCGGCGCCGGCACGGCGGCCACGACCCACGGCCAGAGGCTCGGGTCCACCGGCAGGGTGGCGGCGCTCGCGGCCGTCTTGGTGCCGGGCACCCGGATCGCGCACGTGGCCGGGAGCAGGTCCGTCTCGGTGAGTCGGAGCAGCTCGCCCACCCGCAGGCCGGTGCCGGCGAGCGTCACGAGCTGGGGCCGGACGAGCTCAGGCACGTGGTTGACCACCTGCCAGAACAGTGCGGGCGAGAGGTCCGGGACGCGCGGGCGCTCGGCACGGCGTGGGAACAGCGGCGGGCGGTTCCCGCTGCGCTTGCGAAGCAGGCGCACCCGGAAGGGGTGGTCCTGGCCGGGCACGTCGTCCGTCTCCAGCAGGTCGGACAGGAACTTGCTCAGGGCGCGCCGTAGGTGATTCCAGTCGGCCCCGCTGCCTTCCCATCCCCGCTCAACCGCCGGCCAGTCCACCGCGGCGAGGTCGGCGACCGTCGCCTCAGCGGCCAGCACGTTCGCCCGCTTGAGTTGGCGGAAGCTGACGGCGTAGCGGCGCTGCGTGGGCGTGCCGTCTTCCGGTGTCCACGCCTCCACCGCGGGCCACAGCGGTCGCTCCAGCCGGCGGCGCTCCCCCTTGAGGTCGGCGAGCCGATTTTCGGCGTCCGCGGCGAGCAGCTCGGGGAGCGTCACGTCCCCGGACTTGAGGGCGCGTAGGAGCGGCCGGAGGTCCGGGTGGTCGTACAGGCGCGTCAGCAGCCCGGCGATCTTGGTGCGCTCCGTCCGGAGCGTGGTGCCGCAGGCCAGGGCGATCCGGCCGATGCCCGGGAACACGCGGTCAATGCGGAGGGAGCGGGTGCGGTGTGCCATCAGCGTCTCCTAGTCAGGGCGCGCGTCAAGAGGTCGGCCCCGACGCGGCAGTCCGCGCTCCACGTGCGGAGCGCCCGGGCGAGGCGCTTGGCGAGGATGGGCGTGGCGCGGCGCTCGCCCTTGAGGACGCGGGCGAGCAGCGACTGTTCCACGCCCGCCGCCCGGCACAGCTCCCGCCGCGAGGCGGGGCTCCGGGCGACGGCCGTGGTGAGGGCGCGGGTCAGGGGATCGTCCATAGTGTCAACAGTATGTGGACACTCCACCGGGCGCGCAAGGGTCGGCGTCACGGCGAACGCTGCCCCGCCAGCCACGCGAGCACGTCCGCTTCGAACCACCGCACCGTGGAGTGACCGAGCCGAAGGCGGTGCGGCACGCGCCGCCGGACCCACGTCGGGGAGACGGTGCCGGTGAACAGGTCGGAGGCGATCTGCGCCGCGGTGAGAAGACGACCCCGAGGCGGCGGCGGGGCCGGTGGGCCGGCGTCCGACGGTTCGAGCCGCAGGTCGGGGTTCACGGAGGGAACACCCACTCGGGTTCGGATGCAGGTTGTCCGGGAGGGTGGGGAGATGCGCCATCCGTCCCCACACCCTCTACGCGATCTACGTCACGGCGACCAGGCACAGGCTGGGGATGGCAGACGCCGCACACCCGGTTGCCGCTCTGGTCAGTCCAGACCTCCCTATGCCCGTAGGCGCAGACGGGCTTCGCCTGGCCCTCCCCCCTCTCTGAATCCGTCACAGCGTCACAATGGCGTGGCCGCGCCACTTTTGGGGCATCGCGATCCGTCACACGTTTTTCGGGTGTGACGGATACCGAATCGCCGGAAACCCGCGCCGCTGCTGGGATGTGACGGTGTGACGGATCGGTGGAGGGGGTGGGGGAGAGATACCGCGCCCAGGCGTCGCTGAACTGCTCCGCTCGGTAGCCTTTCCAGGTGGCGGCGCCGTCCCGGACGGTCCCGGGGATGATGCCCAGCGGCGCGAGCAGGCGGGCGAGCCCGCGGGCGGTCAGGGGCTGCCCATGCCGCCACTCGGGCCAGGGCCTCGTCTCAAGTTGGGTCAGGTGGTCGAGGGCGTCTGTCGTGGAGAGCCTATCCGCCCCCCGCTCGCGGAACAGCTCGCGCAGGTCGCCCAGCAGCAGCTCGCGGGGCGCATCGTCGCTGTCGGCGCCCGACAGCAGCACCGCCGCCCGCCGAGCCCGCTCGGGCCAGGGACCGCCCGCAGCGTCGGCGATGGCCAAGAGCGGGCGCCAATTGTCGGCTGCGCGGTCGTGCAGCTCCGGCGGCACGGCGGGATCGGCAGCCTTCAGGACCGGGCCGCTGTCGGCGACCCAGCGAGCAGCCCGACGCCGGAGCGGTTCCAGCGCCCCGAGGCGGTCCAGCCGCAGGGGCTCGATACGCTCGTCGGGCCGGCGACGCCGCATCCGGATCACAATGGAGCGGTCCTCAAGCGTGCCCGGCAGGCTGCCGATGGAGGCGACGGCCTTGGCCGCCCAAGTCGTGAACGTCCGCGGCTCCTGGTCGTCGCCGACGCACCGCACGACGTAGGCGGACGCGCGGCGATGGCCACTATTGAGGATGCCGCGCAGCTCGTCGCTGCCGGCCATGAAACTGTCGGCTTCGTCGACCAGCAGCGTCGGCCCGAACCGCTCGACGGCCCGGAACAGCGCGGCGGGCGTGATGTTCGCCGCCGGCAGCGGTCGCGGCACCAGCGCGCCGAGCAACTCCAGCAGCGTGGTCTTGCCGCAACGCTTCTCTGGGCTGAGCGCAGCCAGCAGCGCGGAGACGGCAGTGGCATCAAGCGCGTGAGCGTGGACGATCCACAGGGCCGCGGCGGTAGCGGCTCCCTCCGGCAGCACGACGAATCGCGCGAGGGTCCGCACCAGCTCGGCGAGTAGATCCGTACCGTCCACCGACTCCGCCCACGGCGGCACGGCCGCGAACGCGATGCCGGTGCCTTGCGTTGGATCTTCGCCGTCGCCCCCTGCCGTGGGCCGCGGGAGTACGGCGTCCACCATCCGGGCCGCCGGCGAGACACCTGCCCGTTCCAGTTCCCGGATCGCGCGGACGCGCACCACCTCACGGTCCAGCGGGTCGGCGCCGTTGGCTCCGGCCGCGAGCCGCCGGAGACACACCGCGGCGTCCAGCACGTCGGCGCCCGGGAGCAGGGCGGTCAACCCACAGTCGGCGATGGGGTCGCGCGGTCGCTGCGGCTCGGAGCCGCGGGTGTCCACTAGGTCCAGGATCTCGGCCGGGCTCAGCGCGTCAGTCAAGTCGCGGGATTCGGGGGCGCTCACGGCGTCACCACCGTGTGGACACCCTGCCGCGCGGGTGCTGACGCGCGGTCGCTCATGGCGTCGTCACCTTCCGCTGCACGCGCTTCCGCGTTGGCAGGGGCACCACATCGCGGAGCTGGCGGGTGAGCCGGTCAACTGAGGCGCGTTCGATCCACCACCGAAGCCCGCGCCGCGTCCCTTCCACCTCTCCGAGCATCAGCAGCCGCAGCATCGCGTTGTAGGAGAGATGGGCGCGCGCCGCTGCTTCGCCCACCGAAAGCCATGTGTTACCCATTGCGGGTTGCCTCGTGTCAGAGTCTCTCCGAGCTTATCATGGGGAGAGAGAGCGCGGCGCTTTGGCGTTACAGTGAGCAACTCGTGCTGGCCGACCTGGGACCTGCTCGACCCGCCGTCAGGCGTGGACGGGAGACTGTGGTCGGCGGGGTGGTTCGTGCCGCTTGCTGTGGACGGTTGGGCGCGGACGGACGAGGAGGTGCGCCGCGCCGTCGCGGAGGTGCGGCGAGAAAGCTGCGTGCGGGTAGTCATCGAGGCATTGGGGGCGCAGGACAACGCGAGCGGTGCCGTACAACTCGCAGTGTTAGGCAGTCCGAAACGGAACCCACGGGCGGGACGCAGGCCGATGCGCATTCTGTTGCTGCCCGCGAGCCACTCGCTGAGTGCCCGCCTCCGGTACATGCAAGGGTTGCAAGGTCGTCCCCCAGCTCCACTGGATGCCGAGCTCCACCGGGTTCTGGGCGAGAGCGCCGGCTACCAGAGGGCACTGAGGAGACAGCGGACGACCGCTGCGGACGTAGAGGCCGTCTGGCAAGCGGTGAAGCCGTGGCTTGCGGCGGACCAGATTCGGCGACTCGGTTCGCGGGACCGCACGAGTAGGCGGCATGGCCGGCTTCGCCAGCGGATGCTGCACGAACTGAAAGGCAGTTCGGTTCCTATTCGCCGTCCAAGACAGATAGGGGCCGCCTTCACGGACATGGCGGAAGCCGAGCTGCTCCGTGTCGTCGAGGAGGCCCAGGGCCTCGTGGACGCTGTGCGCAACGATCCAGACACATTCTGGCCCCTGACGCCGGAGGAGTTGGACCGTATCAGTCGCCCCCCGGCTGTCCGTCGGCACCCCGCAGACTACGAGTCTCGATTGCAGGATGCGGAAGACCGGGCGAAGTTGCGGCCCAATGAGGTGCTCGCACACGACATCACACTGCTCCGTTTGGGCTATGTGCTCGACGCCCGGGAGGCTCCGCCGCGAGCGAGGAGGGCCGTGAGGAGGGCCGCTGCGAGGGCGCGTCGGGCATTGCTGGTGCAATTGCACCGAGCGAAGGCACGCTAAGGATGTTGGAGGCGGCCTAGTGCGGCAGCTGGTCTCTGGCGATCTGCGCGGACGGGCGCGCGGCGTCCCAGCAGCCAACAATCGGATCGGAGGAACGAGCTATGCACGTGATCTGCGACGTCGCCATCGTGTACTCCCCAACCCAAGGCGGCGGCCACGTCGTTGCGCAGCTTAGGAAAGAGTACGAGACGAACGTAGTCCCCTCTCTTGAAATGGAGTTCGAGGAGGCCGCGTGGGGCCAGCCCAAGAGGCCGCTCTCTATCTCGTGCAACTTCGAGGGTGGCTATTACTGCCTGCGTTTTCCGGACGAGGAGCTACAGGACAAGGCAGGGTGCGAGAAGTGCGTGGAGATGTACAGCGGTCACGGGTGGAGCGCACTGGGTCGCGGGTGATTACGAAAGGCGCTGCCGGTTCAACTCGCGAGAAGACGCTCCGATGATAGGTCGCCCCTAGCGTTCGCGCTCGGCTTCGAGCAGCAGCTTGCCTGCGCTCAGGCCCAAGGCGGCGGCGATCCGCTCGATGTTGTCCAGCGAGATGTTGGTCTCGCCGCGCTCGACCGAGCCCATATACGTGCGGTGGACGTGGCATCGGTCCGCGAACGATTCCTGCGAATAGCCCGCCTGTGTCCGTAGGCGTCGAACCGCGCGCCCGAGCTTTGCCCGGAGGGTAGCCATAGGTGGGAACGCTGCATCCGTGCACGCCTTTGGCTCTACAGAGTTGGACTAGCCACCGTTTACATAGCGCCCGTGAGAGTGCACGTTGGGGACGTGCGGCGTGCCCTCCCGGAGTACCGAGTTGGGCCGGGCGCGGCGCCGGGGCACGCCTCTTGGCCGTCCACTAACGCCACGCTGACGGCGTGCGCCTATTGTGGACGACACATTAGGGAACGGGGGCAGTCCGAATGCAGCGCGTCTCGCACGCCCTCCGATTAGTCGGAGCCGCTCTCGTTAGTCTCGTGGCAGCTTGCGGACACGAGTCAACGAGCCCACCACCGCAGCCCGCGTCCCTCGCGGTGTTCTCAGGCAACGGCCAGAGCGGACCGGCCGGTGCGGCACTGGCTAACCCGCTGGCCGTGCTGGTCACGGACGCTCACGGTAATGGGGTTACTGGCGCCGTGGTGCGGTGGGCAGCGATGTCTGGAGGCGGCGCTTTGAGCCCGGATTCCAGCGTCACGAACAGCAGCGGCGTTGCGATTACAGCCTGGGCGCTTGGGACCCACCTTGAGTCTTCCCAAGTCGTGCGCGCCTCGTCCGGGACTTTGAACCCAGTTCTTTTCACGGCGACCGCGCAGTTGCCCTCCACGGCGGTCCTCTCTCGAAGGTCGCTGGCGACTCGCAGGCGGGGTATTACCGGAAATGGCATGGCTAGAACCGGAATCGCCTGGCGCACGCAATCCCCGGCTCTCTGCTCAAAGGTCGTGTTTGCAATGCCTGGAGGAAGTCCATAGGGCAAAGCCGCGAGACAAGAGGGGCGTTAACGGTCACGTCCACAGGCACGCGGGTGGTAGCCTCCGATCCATGGCACCACACGGGCAGTCCGGCGGAGCTGGAGGCCCGGTTACGATGCTATCGCCTGGGCTATAGGTATTGGTGGGGGGTCTGCCCGATCATCTGACGGAACGGAGTGGCAGCCGTGATGAAGACTGCGCGCCCAGCACGCCTACTCATCGCCGTATCCTCGGCCGTCGTCCCTCTCGCAGTGGGATCCGCGTGCGGTAGCGTGGAGTCCACAAGCCCCCCGGCCCCAGCACTGGCCTTCACGGTCCAGCCCACGAGCGTGACGGCCGGCGCCGCGATCAGCCCAGCCGTGGTGGTGGCGATCCAGGATGGGTCGGGGAACACGGTAACCGGCGCGACCAGCAGCATCACGGTCGCGATCCGGGACAACCCCGGCGGCGGGACCCTTTGGGGCACCACGACGGTCACGGCCGTCAGTGGAGTGGCGACCTTCGGCACTCTGACAGTGGACAAGGTGGGGACGGGCTACACGTTGACGGCTTCCGGCGCCGGATTGATCGGAGCGATCAGCGCGGCGTTCAACGTCGTTCCCGGCTTCGCGGCCGTGAGCGCTGGGTACTCCCACACCTGCGGCGTGACGACGGGCGGCGCGGCCTACTGCTGGGGGGACAATAGCTCCGGCCAGCTTGGTACTTCCGTGGCCATCGGTCCATGCCCGCCATACACCACGTCTGTTCCCTGCAGCCCTGTGCCGGTGCCGGTTGCGGGCGCGCTCACCTTCGCGGCCGTGAGCGCTGGGTACTCCCACACCTGCGGCGTGACGACCGGCGGCGCGACCTACTGCTGGGGGGACAACGGCTACGGCGAACTGGGCAACGGCTCGACCAGCCCCAGCGGCACACCCGTGGCGGTGTCGGGGGGCCTCACCTTCGCGGCCGTGAGCGCCGGGGGCGCCCATACCTGCGGTGTGACCACCGGCGGCGCGGCCTACTGCTGGGGGGACAACCCCTCCGGCGAACTGGGCAACGGCTCGACCAGCGACAGCAGCCCTGTGCCCGTGGCGGTCGCGGGCGGGCTCACCTTCGCGGCCGTGAGCGCCGGGTTCTACCACACCTGCGGTGTGACCACCGGCGGCGCGGCCTACTGCTGGGGGTTGAACCTCTCCGGCCAACTGGGCAACGGCTCGACGACCAGCAGCCGCGCGCCCGTGGCGGTCGTGGGCGGGCTTACCTTCGCGGCCGTGAGCGCCGGGTACTACTACAGCTGCGGCGTGACGACCGGCGGCGCGGGCTACTGCTGGGGGGCCAACGGCTCCGGCGAACTGGGCAACGGCTCGACCACCAACAGCAGCACGCCCGTGGAGGTCGCGGGCGGGCTCACCTTCGCGGCCGTGAGCGTGGCCTCCCACGCCTGCGGCGTGACGATGACTGGAGGAGCCTACTGCTGGGGGTACAACGGCTCCGGCGAACTGGGCAACGGAACGCTCACCATCAGCAGCACGCCCGTGGCGGTCGCGGGCGCGCTCACCTTCGCGGCCGTGAGCGCCGGGGAGTTCCACACCTGCGGTGTGACGACCAGCGGCGCGGCCTACTGCTGGGGGGCCAATAACTCCGGCGAACTGGGCACCGGCTCGACGACCACCAGCAGTGTCCCGGTGCGAGTATCCAGCCCCTAACGTGCGCGGCTCCGCACCCGGCTTCATCGCCCCGCGTGTGCCCGCGCCTTCCGACGCGCCGATCCCCCGGCGTGCTCCCGTAGCGCCGCCGCCTGGCCCGGTGGATCGCTTCGATCATAGCGTGAGCAGCGCCTCCTCGACGGCCCGCGCCGCCAGATTCCGCCGCCGCCGCTTTTCCCAGGAACTCCTTCTCTTGGCGCAGCGTGGCGTTCTCGCGCCGCAACCGCGCCAGCTACTCGGCCTCGCTCCGCGGCGCCGGGGCCAGCTCCGGCCCCAACTGCCGGCGCCACTCCCGCAGCCGCTCCGGCTTCACGCTCGACTGGAGGACACCATCAGAGACGTTCGCCCAGACTGTTGCGACGACCCGTTGAGAGCGCCGGGTCAACTCCATTGCTGCGCGGGTATCAGATGAATCGTCAAACAGAACCCATTCAACTGTCCTCTGGCTCCCGCGGTGTTGTGCGCTGCAACATCCACCGTGTACGTTCCCGCCGCAAGCGAACGATACCACTGGAGAGATACCGGCTGCTTTCCGTTTCCAGCAACATCACATCTGGCAATGGCGACGAGTGATGCCCCGACACCATTCAGTCGAACGTGGGCCGCCACAGTTACGGTGGGCAACGGATCACACGTCTCATTCGGGGCTACGGGAACAGTTCTCTACAGTCACTACGGCCAGTTGGGCAACGGGACCACCGCTGACACCTCGCTCGCGGTCCTCGTCGCTGGCGGCGTCGGGTTCGATTCAGTTCGCGCCTCCATCGGACGAACCTGTGCGGTGACGGGGGCTGGTGTCGCGTACTGCTGGGGCTCCAACACGGGTGGCCTGCTCGCCGTGTCCGACACGGCGTCCCTCGTGCTCATGCCATCGGCGGTCGTCGGCGGCCAAGTCTTCTCTCGCTTAGAGGCTGGCGCTGATGCCGGTACCGCCTGTGGGCTCACGCCAGCAGGGGACGCCTACTGCTGGGGCGGAAACGGCTGGGGCCAACTCGGCGACGGCACTACGACCGATCGCACGGCGCCGACACTGGTGAGTGGTGGCTTGAGTTTCGGCGCGATCGCTGTCGGCGGGCAGCACACCTGCGGGATCACGACGGCCGGGGCCGCCTACTGTTGGGGCCTCAACTCCAGCGGCCAACTCGGAAGCGGGTCTACGACGGACAGCCATGTTCCGTCGCCAGTGTCGGGCGGACTGGCATTTCGGGCGATTACGGCAGGCGACGAGTTCACGTGTGCCCTCGCAACTGACCAACGCCTCTACTGCTGGGGAGCCAACTTCTATGGTCAGGTTGCTGACGGCACCACGCAGAACCGTTCGGTGCCCACCCGACTTCTCTATCAGCCGTAGTCGCGCCGCCAAGACTGCCCCACGCAGCTCCCTATAGCGGTGGCCGGAACAGCAGATCATGGAAGCTGATTCGGGCAGTGCTCCAGCCCGATGCTGTCACGTACAACGTATCGCCATCTACAGCCAGGCCCGAGACGTTGCGATTGAGCGGAGGCAGGCGGCGGCTACCCGCTTCGCCTCTGGGGAAGACCACGACCGCACCGTCAACGCGCGGGTCCTCAGCATGCACGGCGAGCAGCGGCGTTCCGTCCGGGAGCATGATTGCGTCTGACACCTGGTGGGGCGGGGCGTGGACCTCAAGCACAACGGGCGTCAGAGAATCCCCGGTTAGGACCGCCGCCAAGTCGCCCAGCACGACAGCTGCACGGCCGTCAGGTGTGATCGCGAGCGACTTGGCTCGCCCAACCGCGTCCGGCACGGGCTGCCACTCTCGCCACTGGCAACCCCACCCAAGGCACCGCCACAGAGCCTCCTTCGTGACGGCCGCGGCCGCCTTCTCGCTGCCCGCGAGAGCCACGATGCTCCCCGTCATCCCGCTGGTTTGCATGGCCTCCCAGCCATGCCCCGTGTACCGGAACACGCGGTTCCCCCGTGCCGCGACAACCGTTTGGCCCAGCGGCGCGATGTCGGTAATTGCGCCCGGGGCATGGGCGTCGTCCGCCTCGCCGCACTGACCGCCGGCGCTGCACATAGCGATCCAGACTCTGCCCGAATCGGAAAGCCAAAAGCGCCGAGCGATGCCCTGGGACCTAACGGCGACTGCCCTGCGGACACCAGCGACGCCGTTCCGGATCACAGTCGCGTGTGACCAGCTGCCGAGTCTTGGGATGGTTCCGTCGGCCAGGGAACCGGGAACCGTGTCAAGGTACGCCCAGTCGCCTCGGCGTCGAATCCAGATCAGTCCGTCCGCCGTCATCGCCACGACTTCGCCACGCAACAGGCTAAGGCCCACGATGCCCGCATCGCGCCCAATCGGCGGCATAGGCTCGACGGAGTCGCGCGCAAGGCGAAACAGGCAGGTGATGTTTCGGCATCCTGTGCCGCTTCCAGCGAGCCACAGCTCCTGTCCGCCCAGAGCCACCACGGTCTGCAACTCCACGGACTCCGGCATGCCCGGCACAGCGCGAGCCCTCAAGGCGCCTGGCGCGACTTCGGCGACAAGAGCGCGGGAATTGCCGCCGGTCGCCTGACCTACCAGCACCAGAGTACCGTCGTTGAGCAGAGTCCCCTCATTGAAAACCCAGCGGCGGGACGAATCTGGCCGGGGGTCAATCGCGGACCAATTCAGGCCGTTGAAGACGAGGAGCATGTCAGACGACGTGTCAGGCGCGATGTGCTCAAAGTAGCCCACTGCAAACTGGTGGGCGCTGTCGCCCAAGATTGCGGATAGAGGGGCGTCCGTGCCGGTGGACTCGCGGACCCACGCGCCGGGCCGACCGCGCAGTACCCCGCCATCGGCCAGTCCGAGCAGCGTGTTTCCGTGGTCGCTCCAAGCGGCGACGACGTCGCTGCGCACCGTGTCCCGTGGCAGTGGCCCGGCCGGAGTAAGCTCGTAGCCCACGCTCACTGCGCCGTTGTACGAGTAAATCCACCGCGCGCCATCGCGCCCGACTACTGGCGGCAACACGTAATCGCCCGGGACAGCGATTTCGCGCCAGGTGTGCCCGTCAAAGAGCATGGGTCCACCGCCCCAGGTTCGGACCACGAGCGACTCACCGACCGGCGCCAACGTGACAGGCAAGTCAGAGAGCGGCACAACCGTCGAAATGCGCCACGGCGAGGGCGCCGTGCCATGCGCCGCAGAAGCCCCCGGGCCGCCCGTAAGCTGGCTGAATGCTCGACGCCAGAACCCGCCGGCCTCCGAGAGCGTGCCAGGGCTCGAAACAACGAGGACGAGGAGTGCGATTGCCCCAGCGATGCCGTAGAGCCCAATTCGCGCACGCGCCCTGCGCACTCCGGTGACCACGCTGTGGCCAAGCCAGCGAAGGGGCGACTGCACAGTGACGGTGACCTGGGGCTGCAAGGTGCCTGCGAGCGCGCCGGCGCTCGCCCAGCGATCCGAGGGCGCCTTTGCCAAACACTTCATGACTGCCTCAGACACGTCCGGAGGGATGTCCGCCCGCAGGGCGCGGGGGTCCCTCGGGTGAGTGGTGAGGTGGTGGAGCAAGAGATCGCGGGTTGAGTCTGCCGAAAACGGCGGGCGCCCGGTTAATGCCTCGTATGCGACCACGCCCAGAGAGTAGATGTCCGCTCGATGGTCAATGTTCGTGTCGGCCGTAGCCTGCTCGGGGCTCATGTACTGGGGCGTCCCAACCACGAGCCCCGTACCAGTTAATCGTGTTGCGCCTGGCTCGACAGCGCGCGCGATGCCAAAGTCCATTAGCACGACACGCCGCTCTTGGCCCTCCAGCATGATGTTTTCGGGCTTCACATCACGATGTATGATCCCGGCCGAGTGCGCCGCTTCGAGTGCCAACGCAGCCTCAGCGACAATGCGCCTCGCGTCTGCGATTGGGAGCGCTCCGTCACGCTGGATGGCCGCTCGCAGGCTCTCGCCTTGGACCAGCGGCATGACGACGAAGGTGAGGCCCTCCGCCTCGCCCACGCTGTAGATCGGAATGATGTTCGGATGTCGAAGGCCGGCGGCAGCCTGCGCCTCCCGCGCGAAGCGGATGTGGATGCCTGGATCGGCGGCCACCTGGGAGATAAGCACCTTCACGGCCACGTCGCGCTTTAGGCGCACGTCCCGCGCTGACCAGACTTCGCCGAACCCACCGTGACCGATGCGGTCCCTGAGTTCAAACCCGGCGCCCAGAGCACGCTGGAGCTGCGCCCGCCGCTCAGCCTCGTCTGCGTACCGGCCAGCGTCGCTGATTTCGGTCGGCGAGGGTGCGCCACACGAGGGACAGAACAGACGGCCCTCGGGGATTGGCGCCCCGCACGATTGGCAGGCTTGGGCAGCGGCCATTTGGTCCGAAGAGAACGTTCACGCCGGCCCATGATTATGCAACCGCAGCCGCTGCAATCGGCCTGAGTTGCGCCTACGTCAACCAGCCCCGGTGGGAGTCGCCGTCCCGGAGCCACGGGGACGGGGACCAGCTGCCGAGCGGTATCCAATTCATAAGGCTGGCGCCACCCGAGCCAGCGAGGACCAGCGCGCCCGCTGCGGCATTCGCGAGGTCGTCGTGTCCCCCCGGACCGTGGTCCACGGAGTCCTTGCCGCCCCGCGCCACCCGCCGCTCCAGGCCCGCGAGCTGGGCCGCGAGCCGGGGCACGTCCAGCAGCTCCGCCTTGCCCGCGTTGACCAAGGGCAGCAGCTCCCGGTACAGGTCCGACTTGGTCCGCTCGCTTGGCTGATAGGTGATGCCGTGGGTTGCGAACCGCTCGCGCGGCCACTCCCCGGCGTAGCGGTCGCCGGTCACCCGGCTGACGTGGTACGACTTCAAGGCTCCCGCATACTCCGTGACCACGTCCTCCGGGGAGAACGCCGGGCGCACTTCCCGCACCGCGTCCAGCACCACGCGCTCACCCTCTCGATGCGCGATTGCCAGCGTGAAGCTGTCCTGACTCCCGCCGCTGGGGTCAGTGAAGGCGATATAGGTCACCCCTGAGAGTGGCGGGAGCTCGCGTCTGTCCGTGACGACGGCGGCGGCGATCACTTCTCGACTGAGGAACGACTCCACGTCGGAGCGGAAGCTCACCAGCCCGTCCTGGCCGTACTCGCTCGCCGCCCGCGCCGGGTCCGTCTCGAACTCGCGTTCGATGGTGCGCGCCGGCACGGTCGGATTGAGGGCCAGCGTCGAGGCGTTGAAGATCAGCACCTCGTCCCCCACCTGGCCCCAGTGCTCCGAGACCGCCGTGTACAGAATGCCCCGGCGGGCGTAGGGAGAGCTGATGCCGTAGATGCGCGCGTCGGGTACGGTCAGCAGCGCCGGCCGAATCGCGGCCAGGATCTCCACGTCCGCCTCGGCCCCTGTCTCGTCGCTGTAGAAGGCGCACTCTTCGAGCACGGCGTCGAGGAAGGTATAGCCCCTCGTGGCACGCCAACTGGCCGTCACCACCCGCACCTCGGCGCCGGTCCTGAAGCGCACTGAATCGCGCGTAATCTGCGCGACGTAGGGCACCACCGGCGGCTGCTTTGCCAACCCCTTCAGGTAGTGGAGGCTGTTCCGCGCCTGGTCGCGATCGCTGGCCACGACCGGAATGACGCCGACCTCGCCGGGGCTCAGGACCTCACTCCACGGCCGGCTGATACAGCGCCACGTTGCCCGCAGCATCACGTTCTCGCTCTTGCCGCTCCTCCGGCCCGCCAGCACCCACACCTCACGGCAGGGCGCCGCCGGCGCGTCCTGACGCCCCGTGTGCAGCCTCCACGCGGCGAGCTGCTCGGCGTCGAGCGGCAGGCCATCCACCGCACGCCAGAGCACCGTCCACAGCGCCCGGGTCGGCCCCCCACGCCCCACCGCCTCGCGGAACGTCAGGAAGTCGCCAAAGTAGGGCGCGGGCGGCGCCCCGGCGGCGCGCCGCTTCGCCGCCTTCGCCTGGCCACCGCGCCGCCCCAGCTCCCGGGCGTACCGCCGGCTCCGGAAGCTCACGCTAGGCCCACGCTAGGATCGCCGCTGGACGGGCACCCCACGCCCCGTCACACGCCGACGCCGACCCCCGCCGAAACGCGAGGCGCGGCAAGGGTTTCCCGAATGGGCCGGCGGGCACCTTGTCCGCTTCCGCCACGGCTGCGCGGCAGGCCGGGAGCGTGTGGCCAACGGTGTGGAACGAGTGGTGCCGAGTAGTGCCGAGTGGTACGAGTGGTCCCGAGTAGTGCCGAGTCAGCTTGACGAGAACGGCCGAGCGGTGCCAAGTAGTGCCGAGTGGCCCGAGTAGGCCGGAGCCGGCACCGTTCTCATAATCCGTTGGTCGGAGGTTCGAACCCTCCAGGGCCCACTTCGATACTGCACGAATCGCCGGGACATGGCGACTGGGTCGATTGAGCGGCCGTGGCCGGGCGGAGATCCGTCTTCGAAGCGCGCAGCTTCAGGGGACGAGCAGATTCCAGGCGTCGAGCTGGGCCCGCGCGCGCGCATCACGGAAATCCGTCGCTCCCTCGAGCAGGGCCCCCAACACGGCCCTTGGATCCTGAGCCGACGCCGCATCGCGCCGCAGGGCACCGGGCGAGACGTTCGCCGCGTTGTCTCCGCGCAGGCCGGAGTGCACGAACCGATAGCGCCGTCGAGCAACCGCCAGCGCGGTCTGGCTGATGCTGGCGAGGTCCCCGTATGTCCAGGCGAAGTGCTCGATTGGCACACCCAAGCGCCGCTCCAGTGCGTCGCCGCTTGCGACGATCTCCTTCTCGAGCTCCTCTATCGACTCGAGCCGCGACAGACGAGGGTGCGTGCACGTGTGCGCGCCTACGGTGTGGCCCTGCTCCAGCAGAGCTTCGAGGTCCGCCCAGCCCATGTTGGACCAGTGCTCCGGCAGCGCTCCGGTGCGGGCGGCCGGATAGAGTTGCGCCATGAAGCGCCGCGCCTCCATCCGATCCGCAATGGCAACGAGATCGGACATTGCGAAGAACAGGGCTCGAATGCGCATCGGGTTCAGCACCTGCTCCGCCACCGCGCGGTGAGAAGCGAAGCCGTCGTCGAACGTCAGCAGAAGATGAGACCCGCGGATGGGCTCCTGTCCCGAGACCATCGCGGCGAAACGCTCGGGGGTGATGAAGTTCCAGGTGCGCCCCAGCCAACGCAGCTGCGACGCGAATCGTTCCCGGTCCTCCGGCGCCACGTCGTGGTAGTACAGCACGCGCAGACGACGCGAGGAGGACAAACCGAGCGGTCGCATGAATGCTCTGGCCAACCGCAGCGGCGCGTAGGACCAGGCAAGAGCGTTACGCCGCGCCCAAGCACGCATCTGCCCCCTCACATCTCATGAGCCCTGTGGATGAGGCGGGATTCGAACTCGCGGCTGCAACGCACCGCCCCGCAACTGAACGAAGAACATAGTCGGCGCCGATTCGGACCGCGAGCGCCACCATCCGTTGGTCGGAGGTTCGAACCCTCCAAGGCCCACTGATTACGGCTTCGCGTAGGCCTCGGCGCTCTGCGTGAACAACGCCCCGTCGAATCCCCCGGCCGCCACGATCCGGCCGTCGGCGACGGTGGCGCAGCCCTGGCCCTCGCGCGCCGTCCCCAGACTCGCCACCTGGCTCCACGTGTTGGACGCCGCATTGTAGGCGAAGACCGTCGTCACCGTAGCCGACCCGTTGTCGCCGCCGATGAGGTACACGGTGCCCTTGGCGTCCACCGCCCCGCACGCGCTGTAGCGCGGCGCCGGCAGATTGGCGAGCGTGCGCCACGTCCCGCTCGCAGCATTGAACGCCCAGACGGTGGCCTGCGGCGCGCTGTCGGTCAGCGCGGCCAGGCCACCCATGACGTAGATCTCTCCGCTCGGCGCGAGCACCACCGCTGCGTCCTGCCGCGGCGCCGGCAGCGGCACGCCCGCGGACCACGTGTGGAGGGTGAGGTCGTACGCCTCCACCGTGGCGATCGTCACGGTGTCGCCCCAGCTGACCCCGCCGAACACGTAGAACTTCCCGTTCGCGATCGCCCCGACGGCCTCGGCGTGCGGGACCGCCATCGGCGGCAGCGCCGTCCACGTGTCGGTGGACGGGTCGTAGACCTGCGCGTCGGCCACCGCTGAATCGCTGTCGTACCCGCTGGCGGCGTAGATCCTGCCGTCGGGCCCGAGCGCTGCGGACAGGCCCGTTCGCGGGGCGAGCAGCGGACTGACGGCCGTCCACTGGCCGGACGCCGGATCGAAGCGCTCGACGGCCGCGGTGAGGTTCTGCGTGGCGTCCCACCCGCCGATCGCGTAGGCCCGTCCCTGGTTGTCGGCCACCAGCGGGTTCAGGAAGTGCGGGCTCAGCATCGACGCGATCGGCGACCAGGCGCGCGGCGTTCCGCCGGTCATGACGGCGCCGCAGCCCTCGAACTCGCCACGGTCCCTGCCCTCATCCACCGGACCGGACAGGCACGCCCCGGTCGCGCCGGGAGTGAGGGTCAGCGCGTTGATCGGGAAGCGGAAGATCCGTTCTCTCGCATGATCGCCCCTATGGTCGCCCCCGCGGCCGCCATCACGCCGGGTCGGAAGGTGCTCGTCACAGGCACGCTCGCCGCCGTTGCTGCCGCCACGCAGCTGGAGCGCTGACGCACCCGCAAACTGCAGGGCGCATCCCTCGGCGTGCTGGACGTCCACATCCCCACCACTCAGCAGTCCGACGCGCACGTAACCGGTGTCCACGCTCAGATCCACGTGGTGCGTCGAATCACCGGGCTGGATGTCGATCCGCGCGCGCATCGGAAGCGCGGGGCGGAATGCCTCGACCGAGCCCAACGGAACGTTCGTTGAGCTGAGCCCCCCGATGGCGTACAGCGTGCCGTCCGGGCCGGCGACGGTGGCACCGAGGCGCCGGGGAACCGACAGGAGCGGCAGGCCGGTCCATGCGTTGGTCGCCGCGCTGTATTGCTGGGCCAGCGTGCCGTTGGTGACGCCGGCGTTCTCCCCGCCCGCTATGAAGAGGCGCCCCGCGAGAGCTGCCGCGCCCAACGCGTCACGCCCGACGTCGAGGGGCGCGGACACACTCCAGGCGTCTCCTCCCGGCGTGTACACCAGGACCTGCGTCAGTGGCCCGGACCCGTCGTTGCCGCCGATCAGGTAGACTCGACCGTCGCCCGCCGTGGCCGCCGCCGCCATGAAGCGCGCCGCGCTCAGGCCGCTGGCCGCAGTCCAGGTGTTGGTGGCGGGACTGTAAGCCTCGACGGCAGGGCTCAAGCCGCCGGCGTCACCGCCGATCGCGTAGATCGTCCCGTCCACTCCCAGCGCCACCGCCAGGTAGCTGCGCGGCGTGGGTAACGGAGCCACAGGAGTCCAGGTGCCAGCGGCGGGATCGAGCCGGAGCACCGTCGGGTTGGGGCTGCCGAATGGCGGGCTTCGGCCGCCGATGACGTACACCATGCCGTCGGCGCCCGTCACGGCTGCCAGGCCAGCGCGCGCCTCGGGCAGTGGGGGGCCCGCGGTCCAGCGGTGGCTGAGCGGGCTATAGATCTCTGTGCTTGCGAGCGTGGAGGCGCCGATCCCGATCCCGCCGATGACGTAGATCTTCCCGGCGGCGGTCGCGGCGCCGAACGCGTAGCGCGGCGTGGCGAGGGGCGCCATGGCCGTCCAGGATGACGGCGACCTGTCGAGGGACGGGGTGACGGCGAGGGCGCCGACCTGCGACGCCGGAGCCGTAGCGTCGCGACAGGACGCGAGGGCCAGGGCGGCGGACACACCAACCACGCCCCTGGGGAAAGCCGCTCTCCAGCGCATCGCCAGCACCACAGTCACCCGCTCTGTTGGGGAACTTCAGCGAGGCACCAAGTTAGAGGCGCCCCGACTAGATTGCCAGGATGATTCTCACGTTCTAGCGGGGCGCGGCTTCGCATGGACGATCTGAACGGCGTCACCCAGGGGCACTACTACCGCAAGCAGCTCGGCTGCGCGAGCGGCATCATCGCGTGGAGCCACCGATCGCGCTTCCGGCTCGCCTTGCGGCTCGCGGGGCGCGCGCCCGGAAGGATGCTGGACTACGGCTGCGGCGACGGGACGTTCCTGGCCATGGTCGCGGACCGCATCCGCGAGGGCTGCGGCGCCGACATCGCCCCGGACCAGATCGCGGATTGCCGGGAGCGCCTCGCCGCCTTCACGAACCTCCGCTTTTGCACTGTCGCCGAGCTGGCCGACACGTCCCGGGACGGGGCATACGACGTCGTGATGTGCATGGAGACGCTGGAGCACTGCACGGATGTGGCGGCCGAGGCCGTTCTCCGGGACCTCGCCCGCCTGGTGTCGCCGGGCGGCCGGGTGATCATCAGCGTCCCGATCGAAACCGGGCCGACGTTCCTGCTGAAGACGGTGATCCGCAAGCTCGCCGCGTGGCGCGGCCTGAGCGACTATCGTTTTTACGAGTCGTACACGCTGCGCGACGCGTTCGGCATGCTGCTGGCGACCCGCAGCACCGCTCTCGACCGGCCCGTCTACGGCGAGCCGGACTCCCCGTTTCACTCGCACTACGGCTTCAACTGGCGAGCGACGCGGGAGCGTGTGGCCACCCACCTCAGGATCGAGCGGACGGTGTTCTCCCCGCTCGGGCTGCTCGGCGGCGTCGTGAGCAGCCAGGCATGGTTCCTGTGCCGGCCGCTGGCGCGGGGCCCTTCCTGAACGGCCCGCCGCCGGGCGGCCCGGCCGGGCCCATTCCCGAATGCCCGCCGCCGTGGCACGATGCGCCGGCCCCGTCTATCTTGTTCGCGGTCCGCAGGCCCGGGTGGTTAGCTCAGCTGGTTAGAGCGCCGGTCTCACATACCGGAGGTCGAGGGTTCGAGTCCCCCACCGCCCACTGACGCCACGCGTCCCCCGCTCGTGCTGAACCCCATGCAGATCCGCCGCCTTCTGGCGCGCACCCTCCGCGTCGCGCTCGACGGCGGCCCCGCCCATGCGCAGCTCATCCAGCGGTGGGCGCAGGCCCAGGCGGCCGAGGCGTCGTGGCTCGCGGCCCTCACGTGGGACGGTGTCGGCGCCGCCACCGGTTGGGCGCTGCGGGCGCTGGATCTCGGGGGGGTCGCCCCGCCCGAGGTGGACGCCGCAGCGTCCGAGGCGTACGAAGAGGCCCGCCAGATCAGCCTGGTGCAGGTCGCCGACCTCACGCGCCTCGGCGTCGAGCTCGCCTCCGTCCAGATTCCGTGCATCGCGCTCAAGGGCTCCGCGCTCCTGGTCGGGAATCTCTGCCCCGCCCTCGGCATCCGGTGGATGGCCGACGTCGACGTTCTGGTGCGCGAGCAGCAGGTCGAAGACGCGGCCTGGGTGCTCGAGTCGCTCGGTTTCGCGCGCGGTGTGACGCGCGACCTCTCGGTGCCCGAATTCTCCCGTCCGTATCACGACACCTTCACCAGCGTCGACGGCCGCTCGATCGAGCTGCACTGGCGCGTCGGCCCCGCCCGCTGGGGAAAGGCCGCCGCGGCCGACCGGTGGTTCGAGCGCGCCACGCCGTCGTCCGCCGACGGCATCCTCCTGCCCTCGGCGCTCGACCTGTTCTGGCATTTCCTGGTGCACGACGCGCGCAATCACGCCTGGAGCAGCGGCTCCCTGCGGGCCGCTCTCGACCTGGCGCTCGTAGCGCGGGCGCCGGGCTTCACGCTCGTGGACGTGATGCGGCGACTGGACGAGGACCCGCGGCCGGGGCCGCTCCTGGAGGCGATCGCCGACGCCGCGACGCTCTCGCCGATCCTCGCGGCGGAGATCGAGCCGTCTGCGGACCCGCGGTATCTCAGGCTGGCGCGGTGGCGCGACGGCATCGGCCGGCGGTCCTGGAAGCTCCAGCGGCGGTCCGAGGCCATCGCGTGGGGGGTGACGCTGGACCGCGCCCGGCGGTTCGGCGGCTGGGGCACGGTGGCCGATCACGCGCTGCGCGCCGTCCCCGAACCAACGCCGCGCCGCTCGCCCGGTGCGCTCCTCCGCCGCTGGTTCCTCACGCTCCGTCACGTCGCGTTCGTCGGCGCGCTCGCGGCCTCGCACCTGATCTCGGTGAGCGGCGGTGTCACGGGCCGGCGCGCGCTCCCTAGCCCAGCGCCTCCCGGTACACGGTGAGATAGCGCTCCCCCATCAGGGCGCTGGAGTACTCGCGCTCGAAGATCTCCCGTGCGCGGCGGCCCATGGCGGCGCGCTGCGGCGCGTCCCCCAGCAGGGAGCGCAGGGCCTCCCGCAACGCGGCCGCGTCGCCCGGCGGCACGACCAGTCCCGTCAGGCCTTGGCGGTTCACCGCCGAGACGCCGGTGGGCAGCGCGGTGGTGACCAACGGCTTTCCGCTCGCCATCGCCTCGAGCAGCACCACGCCGAAGGCCTCCGCGATCGTCACCGACGGGAGGCAGAAGACGTCGCACGCGTGGTAGAAGGCGGGCAGGAGCGCGTCGTCCACTCGCCCGGCGAACACGACGTTCTGCGCGGCGAGGCTCCGCAACGCGCGCTCGAGTGGCCCGGACCCCACCAGGACGGCCACGGCGTCGAGCCCCCGGACCGCCTCGAGCAGCACGTCGAGGCCCTTGTAGCCGACCAGCCGGCCCACGGCGAGCACGACCGGCCGGTTGGCGGCGCCCCAGGCCTCGCGCAGCTCGCGCGCGCGCGCCGCCGTCTCCGGCCGCGCCCCGAAGCGCAAGCCGTCAATCCCGTATGGGATGACACGCACCTTCTGCTCGAACCCCGCCAGCTCGCGCGACGCCGTGACGTACTGCTCGGAGGCGACGACGATGCGCTGCGCCCGCGCGAACGCCCGCCGCACCAGCGGTCCATACAGCGGCCAGAAGGCCCGCTGCCGCACCACGTCGCTGTGCTGCGTGACGACCAGCGGCCGGACGCGATCGCGCAGAACCGCCAGGTCGCCCAACGGGTTGGGATGATGGAGGTGGACGACGTCGCCCGCTTCCCGGCGCACCAGGCCGGGCAGACCCGGTGCGATCGGTTGCGACAGGAAGGTCCCGAGCGTGCGCGCGCGCACCACGCGCACCCCGTCAACCTCGGATACGCCGCCCGCGCCGCGCACGGCCGACACGACGCAGGTGACCGCTACGCCGCGCCGCACCAGCTCGGCGTGGAGCGCGACCACAGCCGACTCCAGGCCGCCGTAGTATTCGGGCGGATAGAACTTCCCGACGCCGAGAACGCGCAAGCGTCCTGGGCTACGCGCGCGCCGGCGCCGCGACGCGGGTGGCGGCCGCCGCCAGCGAAGGCCGGAGCACGTCCACGAGCAGGTTCACGTCCGTGAGGAGGTCGCCGCGGCCGTAACGCCGGAACATCGCCAGCTCGCCGTACACCACGCCGCCGGGCCCGAGCTGGAATGGCATGTGCACGCCCCACTCGTCCGCCTTCACCGGGACCGGCTGCTCGATGACGACGCCCCCCTCCAGCAGGAACTCGCGCCGCTTCGTGCCGGGCCCGCCCTCGTAGAGCGAAAGGCGCACGGCGTCGAACTCGCTGGCGGTGAACAGCTTCGCCAGCGCCGACACGACGTCCTCCCACGAGGATGCCAGCTCCAGCCCCCGGGCCGCCTTGCGCACCTCGACGTTGAACGCGATGACCCGCCGGTGGAGCAGCCCGCGCTGGGCCATGCGCGCCAGCTCCGTGAACTCGAACAGGCGCAGGTGGCGGACCGACAGCCAGACCAGGATGCCCACCATCGTGAGCAGCACGGCCAGGCCGCGGACGTTGGGGTTCAGGAAGAGCATGCTCGCCAGGGCGAACGCCGCCGACACCGCATAGAGCACCGCGACGGCCTGTCGCGGCGTGAGCCCGACGTCCAGCAGCCGGTGGTGCAGGTGCTCGCGGTCGCCCCGGAAGATCGGTGCCCCTCGGGCCGCGCGGCGCGCCATCGCGATCAGCGTGTCCATCACCGGCAGTCCGAAGGCCACGATCGGGATCGCGATCGCCACCAGGGTCGGTGACTTGGTCGCGCCGCGGATCGAGAGCGTGGCGAGGAGGAAGCCAAGGGTCAGGCTCCCGGCGTCGCCGAGGTAGATGCGCGCCGGGGCGAAGTTGTAGCGCAGGAAGCCCAGCGTGGCGCCGGCGAGCGCGACGGTGAGCAGGGCCACGAGGGGCTGGCCCAGCGCCACGGACGTGACGAACACGGCGAGCAGGGCGAAGACCGCCGCGCCGGCCGCAGCTCCGTCGATCCCGTCCAGCAGGTTGAACGCGTTCGTTATCCCGACGATCCAGAGCACCGTGAACGCCAGGCCCCAGACGTTTCCCAGCTCCACGATGCCGAACGGGAGCCACATTGTGGCCGCCCGGACGCCGGCCACGTACAGGGCGACGGCGACGGCGATCTCGATCAGAAACTTGGGGGTGGCCTTGAGGCGCCAGATGTCGTCCGCGACGCCGAGCGCCAGAATCACGAGCGCCCCGACGTACACGGCCTGCAACTCCAGACGCGAATAGGCGAGGAGCGCGCGGACCGGCGCGAAGACCGCCGCCAGCAGCGCCAGCGCGAGCACCCAGGCCGCCGCGATGCCCAGCCCGCCCGAGCGAGGGATCGGCGGGTCCCTCGTGAGGTCCACCGCGCCGATGCGGCGGCCCAGATGTCCGGCCGCCGGGACCAGGACGAGCCCCAGCAGCAACGCAAGGACGAACACGGAGAGGTATGAGCGCATGCCTTTGAATAACGTGGCGCGGCGACCTCTGCAACCCCATATTGCGGCGTGACCTACGCCGCGTTCGCCGGCGGCGCCCGGACCGGAGCGCCCGAGTGACGAAGCGCGTCGTTCTTTATTGCCCGGACCTGCCTCCGATCGCCGGCGGCGTATCCGACCACACGGGCGCCCTGGCGCGTGCGCTCGCGGCGCGCGGCGTGGACCTCGAGGTACTCGGCCGGCGCGGCGACCCCGCCCTGCTCGCCCCCATCGCCTGCCGGACTGGAATCACCCCGCACGCCGTCGCCTCCGCAGCGTCCGGCGCGAGCGGCGTGATCGTCCAGTACGTGCCGTTCCTGTACGCGCGGCTCGGCGTCGCCCCGTCGCTGGTGCGCGCCGTCGCGGCGCTCCGGCGCGCGCGGCTGGCGGTCGGCGTGCTGCTGCACGAGCCGTTCGTCCCATTCACACGGCTGCCCTGGCTGGTGACCGGGTGGCCGATGCGGTGGCAGTTCCGCGCGATCATGCGCCGCGCCGACGTCATCTGGTCGCCGGTCCCCGCCTTCCTGGAGCTGGCGCGCGCGGCGGCGCGCCCGGGGACGCGCCTCGCCGTGACGCCGGTGGGCTCCACCGTCGCCGTGGCCCCCGTCCCCCGGGCGCAGGCGCGCGACGCCCTCGCCCTCGGCCCGGCCGACGTCGCCCTCGGACTGTTCAGCCCCGATGCGTCCGGCGCGTTGCCCGGCTGGATTGCCGCGGCCGCGGCCGCCGTGCGGGACCTGCCCCAGGTCGTATGGGTGGCGTTCGGCAAAGGGAGCGAGCGCGCCGTGGACTCGCCCGTCGGCGGCGCGCGCGTCCTGCGGCTGGGATGGCTCTCCCCGGAGCGGATCAGCCACGTCTTCCAGGCGCTCGACGTATCGCTCGCGCCGTTCGTGGACGGGCTGACGCTGCGGCGCACCAGCGCCATGACGGCGCTCGCCCACGGAATCCCGCTGGTCTCCTCGCGCGGACATCTCTTCGATCCGGCCCTCGCCGGCGCGGCCGCGTGCGAGCGCACCCCCGAGGAGTTCGGCGCCACCGTCCGGGCGCTGGTCACGGATCCGGACCGTCGGCGTGCACTGGGGGCGGCGGCGCTGGCGTTCTATCGAGACCACGCGTCGGTGGACGTGCTCGCCGCGCGCGTGGCGGCGGACGTGGCAGCATGGTGACGAACGGCGTCCTGTTCGTTCCCGACCTCGCGCTGGAGCGGTGGGCCAGCATGGAGCGGTATGCCGAGGAGATCGCTCGCCGCCTGAGCGTCGTGGTCCCGAGCGAGGCGGCCACCATGAGGGGGCCCCGCTATGTGGCGCGCTACCTCCTCTACCCCCGCCGCCTCGCGCGCTACCATCCCCGGGCGGTCCACGTCGCGGATCACGCGTACGCCCACTGCCTTCGCGGCTTCCCGGGCATCCCGTCCGTCGTGACCATCCACGACCTCTACCCGGTCCATTCGCTCGCGGCGCGCGGGCGGTCGCCGCGCACCGGCCTGCGCAACGCGCTGCTCGCGCATACGCTCCGCTGGCTGCGGCAGGCATCGCGCTGGATCGCGGTCAGCGACTTCACCGCGGGCGAGGCCGTGCGGCTGCTGGCGCTCCCGGCGGAGCGCGTGACCGTCATCCACTCGGGAGTGGACGCCGCGTTTGCCGCCGTTCCGGAGAGCGCCGCGGTGGCGGCGCTGAGGCGCGCGTGGCTGGGCCGGATGCGCGGCGTCGTCGAGGGGGGCACTCGGGTGGTCCTGCACGTCGGCTCCTGCGTGCCGCGCAAGCGGGTGGAAGTGGCGATCGGCGCCGTGGGCGAGCTGTGCCGCGCCGGGGTGGACGCCGCACTGGTCCAGATCGGCGGGCGGTTCGGCGCGGAGCACCGCCGCGCGGCCGCCGCCGCCGGCGTCGGGGACCGCGTGCTGGAGTGCGGCGCCGTGGACGAGGCGACGCTGCGACTCGCCTACCACGCCGCCGACGCGCTCGCCCTCCCGTCCAGCTACGAAGGATTCGGTTTCCCCGCGCTCGAGGCGCAGGCGGCCGGCCTGCCGGTGGCCACCAGCGGAGCCGGTGGGCTCGCGGAGGCCGTCGGCGAGGCCGGTCTGCTGGTCGAGCCCTGCACGCCGCGCGCTCTGGCGGACGCGCTGGCGCGCCTCCTGACCGATGCCGCACTCCGCGATGGGCTCGTCGCCGCAGGCCGCGCACGGGCGAAGCTGCGCACGTGGGACCGCACGGCCGGCGCGGTGCGCGAGGTCTACGCGGCCCTTGGAGCGGCCGCGTGACGGCCCCGCTCACGGACCCGACCTCCCTCAACCTGGGGGCCGGCGCCGCCGGGCACCTGCCGGGGGCGGTGCGGCTCGATCGCGCCCGCGGGACCCGTCCTCACGTGGTCGCCGATCTCGACCACCCACTGCCCTTCCGGGACGCCAGCTTCGCGACGGTCGGAGCCTTCGACGTCGTGGAGCACGTGGCTGACCTCGTGGCCTTGTTCGAGGAGGTGCACCGCGTGCTGCGGCCCGGCGGCCGGTTCGTCCTCACCACGCCCCACTACTCGAGTGCCAACGCGCACACCGACCCCACGCACCGCCGGTCGCTCGGCCTGCGGTCGTTCGACTACTTCACCGTCGGCCACCCGCTCGCGTTCTATTCTCGCGCGCGGTTCCGGAAGGTCGCGGTCACGCTCCATTTCAAGGGCGCGCTCCTCGGCCGGCTCCTGTTCCACCTGGCGCGCCGGTGGCCGGCGTGGTACGAAGAGCGTCTCGCCTGGATCTTCCCGGCGTGGTTCCTCTATGCCGAGCTGGAGGCGGAGAAGTGAGCGAGGTCGCGGCACCCGTGCGGGTCGCGTGCGTCTCGGTGAGCGCCGCTCTGGGCGGATCGGAGCGGGTGCTGCTCGAGTTCGCCGCGCGGGCCGCGCGCTACGGCATCGAGCCGACGGTCGTGCTGCCCAAGGACGGCCCGCTCGCCGAGGCGCTGGGGACGGCGGGCGTCGCGGTCGCCGTCGCACCCGCATCGGAGGGGTTCCTCGCGCTGTCGCAGCGCACGCGCGGCGCGCCCGACGTCTGGGAGCTGGTCGGCGGACTGCGGGACTGGGCGCGCGCCATCCGCGCGCAGCTTCCCGCCGGCACCCGCGTGCTCTACTCCAACGGCTTCAAGGCCCACCTCGCGTGCGCCGGCATTCCGGGGTATCGCCGCATCTGGCACCTGCACGAGTTTCCGCCGGAGCGAACCGGCCCGATCTGGCCGCTGCTCGCGGCCGCGCTGTCCCACCGCACCATCGCGGTCTCCGAGGCCGTCGCCCACGCCTGGCGCGTGCCGCGCCTCCTGACGCCCACGGTGGTGCTGAACGGCGTGGACCTCGAGTTGTTCCGCCCCGCCGAGCGCACCTTCTGGGTTCACGACGCGCTCGCCGTGCCGCGCGCCGCCAGGCTCATCGGGATGCCGGCGGTCTTCGCGAAGTGGAAAGGCCAGCTTCTCGTGGTCGAGGCGTTCGAGCGCGCCGCATCCCAGCTCCCCGACGTCCACCTCGTCATCGTGGGCGGGGCGATCTACGACACGGCGGCCGAGCGGGGCTACGCGGAGCAGCTGGTGCGCCGCGTGTCGCGCGCCTCCCAGGGCGGCGCCGCCGCGCCGCGCCCGCTCAACGACCGGATCCACTTTCTCAAGTTCCAACCCGATCCGTGGCGGCTCTACCCCGAGTTCGATCTGGTGGTGCACTACTCCACCAGGCCCGAGCCGTTCGGCCGCGTCGTGCTCGAGGCGCTCGCGTGCGGGATACCGGTGCTCGCGGCGCAGGCGGGTGGCCCCCTGGAGATCGTGGAGGCGGGACGGTCGGGCTGGCTGGTGCCGCCGAACGACCCCGCCGCGCTGGCCGGCGCGATGATCCGGGCCGCCGGCGCGGATCTCGCGCCGCTCAGGGGGGCCGCCCGGCGCCGGGCGGAGAGCCGCTTCTCGGCGGACCGCCACGCCGAGGAGGTGGCACGACTCCTCCGCACCGTGGCGTCCGGCAATGGCTGACCGTCACGCGGAGCCGCGCGTCACGCACGTCGTGCCGGCGCTGTTCGACCGCGCGGCCGGCGTGATCGGCGGCGCTGAGCGCTACGCGTTCGAGCTGGCCCGCTACATGGCTTCCCGCGTTCCGACCACCCTAATCGCTTTCGGCGACGCCGCCCGGGAGGAAACGGACGGTCCCCTCCGCGTGCGCGTGCTCGGCCCGGCGCGCTACGTCCGCGGGCAGCGCGCCAATCCGTTCACGCTCTCCCTGTTCGGCGAGCTGCGGCGCGCCGACGTCGTTCACTGCCACCAGCAGCACATTGTGGCCAGCTCGGCCGCGGCGCTGTTCGGCCGGTGCACCGGCCGCCGCGTCTTCGTGAGCAATCTCGGCGGCGGCGGCTGGGACGTCTCCGGCTACGTCTCCACTGACCGCTGGTACGCAGGCCACCTGCACATCAGCGAGTACAGCCGGCGCCTCGCCGGCCACGAGGGCAAGCCGTGGGCCCGCGTGATCCTGGGCGGCGTGGACCTGGAGAAGTTCTCTCCCGACCCTGCCGCGGCGCGCTCCCGCGCCGTCGCCTTCGTCGGGCGCCTTCTGCCCCATAAGGGCGTGGACGTGCTCGTACGGGCCCTGCCGCCGGGCGTCGCCGCCGACGTCGTGGGCCCGGCACCCGACGCGCGCTATCGGGCCGATCTGGGCCGCCTGGCGGCGGGCAAGCCGGTGCGATTCCGCGGGGCCTGCGACGACGAGGAGCTGGTGGAAGTGTATCGCTCGGCGCTGTGCGTCGCCCTGCCGAGCGTCTACCGCTCGATGTACGGGCAGGAAACACGGGCGCCGGAACTGCTCGGCCAGACCCTTCTGGAGGCGATGGCGTGCGGGACGCCGGTCCTCGGCACCACGGTGGCGAGCATCCCCGAGGTCGTCGAGGACGGTGTCACGGGGTTCCTCGTCCCGCCCGGCGACGCGGAGGCGCTTGGCGCCAGGATCGCCTGGCTGGCCGCGCATCCGGCGGACGCGGCGCGGATGGGCGAGGCAGCGCGCCGGCGCGCCGTCGAGCGCTTCGACTGGATGCGGGTCGTGGACCGCTGCCTCGAGGCGTACGCGGCGCCCCACGGAGCCGGCTGAACCGCCATGCGCATCGTGCTGGCCTCGTTCGTCGCCGACGATCCCGACACCGGAATGGGAAGGTGGCAGCACCGGATCGCCGCCGCGCTGCGAGCCATGGGGCACGACACCACGATCTGGTTCGCGGAGGACTTTCCCGCCGTCGGCCGAACGGGCCGCTTTGCGTTCCTCACGTATCCGCCCGCGGTCGCGCTGCGGCTGGTCCGCCGGCGCGGGGATTTCGACGCGGTGGTGCTGCACGAGCCGGCGGGTCTCTGGTACGGCCTGGCGCGGCGCGTCCGGCCCGCGCTGCCGCCGCTGGTCGCGATGTGTCACAACGTGGAAGCCAAGGTTCACGAAGTGATGCGGGCGGCTGAGCGGCGCGGCCTCGCCGCGCGACGACCGTGGACGGCGATCAGCACCCGCCTGCTGCGCCTGCCGCAGTCGCGCGCCGCGATCCGGCTCGCCGACCACGTGGTGTGCCTCTCCAGTGAGGATGAGCGCTACATCGCCGAGGCGCTTCGGGTCGCGCCGGCGCGCATCACCCGGCTCACGAACGGCCTCGCGGCCGGCGAGGCGGGTGGCGGCCGCGAGCCGCCGTCCGGCCGCCGCGTCCTGTTCGTCGGCGGCTGGCTGGACGTGAAGGGGCGCAGACTCCTCCCGCCGCTGTGGCGCGCGGTGCGCTGCGCGCTGCCCGACGCGTCGCTCACCCTGGTCGGCGTCCACGACGCGGGGGCGGCGGTGGCGGCGGAGTTCGCCCCGGAGGATCGGGCCGATCTCGTGTGCATTCCGGTCGTCCGGGACGGCGCGGAAATGCGCCGGCTCTTCGAGGAGCACGACGCGCTGATCGTGCCGTCGCTCTCCGAGGGGAGCCCGCTCACCGTGCTCGAGGCGATGGGCGCCGGCCTTCCCGTCGTGGCCGCGGCCGTCGGCGGCATTCCCGACAGCGCCGCCGACGGGAGCGAGGCGTTGCTGTTCCGGCCGATGGACGCGGCCGACGGCGCCGCGAAGCTGATCCGACTCCTCGGCGACCCGGCGTTGGCGGGGCGTCTGAGCGCCGCCGCCGTGGCGCGCGTCCGAGGCTTCACCTGGGAGGCCGCGGCCCGCGCCCTGGTCCGCGCCATCGAACGGACGCGCGCGTGAGGCTGTGCTTCGTCGTGGAGAGCGGCACGGACGTGCGCATGGTCGAGGGGCTCGCGGAGCGCTGCGATCTGACCGTCGTCGCCCGCCGGATCCGGGGCGGAGTGGAAATCAGCCGGGAGCCGACGCGCCCGGTGCGCCTTACCGTCGGCTCCGCGTCCCGGTCCCGCTTCGCCGCCGGCGTGTTCAGCACCATCTGCTTCGGCCGCATGCGATTCGACCAGGTGCTCGTGCAGGGGTACGGGCCCGCGGCGCTCGCCGCGAACCTCGCGGGCCGCCTGACGCGCACGCCGGTGACGATGCTGGTGTGCAGTCCGGTCGAGAGCTACTACCGCTGCCGCCGGGCGCACGCCGAGCCGGGCAAGCCCTTCCGGGCCTGGGAGCTGCGCACGCTGACCGGGCTCGCCCGGCTCAACGCCCGCGTGGGCGGGCGCTATGTGGTGGTGAGCGAGTATCTGGCCGGCGTCGTGCGCTCGCACGGGGGTCGGCGGCCCGTCCACGTGGTGCCGGTCTACGGGGTCGACATGGACGTGTTCAGGCCGGCATCAGCGCCGAAGGAGGAGCTGCGTCGCCGCCTGGGCATCGGCGCGGGCGGCTCCCTGATCTTCTTCAGCAGCCGCGTGAGCCCCGAGAAGGACAGCGACACGCTGCTCGATGCGCTGGCGCTGCTGCGCCAGGAGGGGCGCGACGTGCGGCTGCTGCACCGCAGCGGCGGCCACCGCGCCCTGCAGGCGCTCGCCGCCGCGCACGGACTCGCGGACGCGGTCCTCGCGACCGACGCAGTGCATCCGGAACGGGAGCTGCCGATGTCCTATCAGGCGTCGGATCTGTGCGTGCAGGCCAGTCGCGACGAGGGGCTGGGGTTTTCCCCGCTCGAGGCGCTCGCGTGCGAGGTGCCCGTGGTCGCGACCGCGGTGGGGGGCCTGCGGGAGACGATCGTCGAGGGCGAAACCGGGTGGAGCGTTCCCGCGGGCGACGCGGCGGCGCTGGCCCGCGCCATCGCCGACGCCCTCGACCATCCGGAGCAGGCGCGCCAGCGCGCCGCGGCCGGTCGCACGATGGTGGCGCGACGCTTCGAGCGGCGCGCCGTGTTCGACCGCCTCTTCGAGGTGTGGGCCGCCGCGCGGCCCGGCTAGGGCGTTCCCTCGCCCGCGACGCGCCGGTAGACCTCCAGCGTCCGGGCGGCGATGCGATCCCACCCCAGCTCCCCGACCGCCTGCCTCGCAGCCCTGCCCATCGCCATTCGGCCGGTCTCGTCCGCGAGGACGGAGTCCGCGGCCGCGGCGAAGGCGGGGGCGTCGCGCGGATCCGCGATGACGCGTCCGGAGACGCCCTCCTGGATCAACTCGGCGGCCCCGGCGGCCGCGCTGGTCACGACCGGAACTCCGCAGGCCATCGCTTCGGCGATGACCATCCCGAACGGCTCGTAGCGCGTGGGAAAGAGAAACAGGTCCGCATCCGCCATCACCGCGGCGATTCCGCCGCGGGGCGGCTCCAGCCGCACGCGGTCCCCGACGCCGGCGCGCGCCGCCTGGCGGCGGAACGCCGCCCGGTCGCCATCGCCGACCGCCACCAGCTCCGCATCGCACCTCATCGCGGCGAGCGCCGCGATGGCGGTTTCGAGCCCCTTGCGCCCGTAGGCGCCCACGAACAGGATCCGCCGCCGCCGGCCGGCCTCCCGGGCTCCTCCGCTTCGGAGAGTGAAGGTCTCGAGGTCCACCCCGTTCGGAATGACCGTGAGCGGCGCGGCCAGGGGGCCGTAGTGGCGCTCCAGCTCGGCAGCGGTGCGCGCCGACACGGCAATGACCGCCGCCAGACGCGGGTGGTGGTAGGCCCGACGCTCGTCGCGCACCGCCTGCAGGCTCACCAGCCGCTGATAGGCCGACCGCGGCCCTCCCTGGGCAAGCCACGCCGCGTGGCAGAACGGCGCGGTGATGACCGAGGCGCCGGGGAGCGCGCCGCCGATGCCGTGGACGACGTCGCAGCCGAGGGGCGCGACAGCGCGCGCCGCCGCGCGGCGGAACAGGGGCGCGGCCAGCAGCAGCGGACGACGCGGCACGGCGAGCCGATGCACCCGCACCGCCGCGGGAAGCGGACCCTCGACGCGCGCCGCGATGATGTGCACCTCACAGGTGCCGGCGAGGTGGCGCGCCAACTCCAGCACGTAGCGATCCTGGCCCCCGGTCGCTCGCACCTGGTGTACCGCGAGCGCGACCCTCACCGCCGCACGACCGCCCGGTACAGCGCCTCCACGCTGCGCGTCATGCGCGTCACGTCGAACCGCTCGCGCACCGTCCGCTCCCCCGCCGCGGCCAGCACGGCGCGGCGCGGCGGATCGTCACACAGGTCGAGCAGGGCCACCGCCAGCGCTTCGTGGTCCCCCGGCGGCACCAGCAGGCCGTCGGAGCCGTGTCGCACGATCTCGCGGGCGCCCCCGCCGTCGGCAGCCACCAATGCGGTGCCCGCGGCCATGGCCTCGATCAGCACGAGGCCGAACGGCTCCGGGTGCACCGAGGCGTGCACGGCCACGTCGAGCCCCGCGAGGCAGTCCGCGACGTCGTCGCGGTGGCCCGTAAAGACGGTCTGCCCTGCGATGCCGAGCTGCTGGGCCAGGCGGCGCAGCTCGGCCTCGAAGTCCTTTTCGAGCCCGAACAGCGACCCGCCGATCACGAAGAGGCGCGAGCGCGGCCGCGCGCGGATCAGGGATGCCGCCGCGCGCAGCACCACGTCCTGCCCCTTCCAGCGCTGCAGGCGACCCACGATTCCGACGGCGAACTCTCCCTCCCCGACGCCGAGCGCGGCGCGGCCCCGCTGCCGCCGCAGCGCGCGGGGCTCCGTCGGCAGACGAGTGCCCAGATGGATCACGGCAATCGGTCGCCGCAACGGATTCAACCGCCGCTGGGCCGCGGCGGTGAAATGCGAGTTGGCGATGATCGTGTTGGTCTTCACGAGGGCGGCCCAGAGATCGAGCGGACGGAGAGCCGGAATGACCTGCTGGAACCACACGCTCGGACGTCCCGCACGACGGGCCGCACGCCCGCCGTAGACGTGCCCCCACGCCATCGAGCTGTTCACGAGGTCCACCTGCTGGGCAACGACCAGATTGGCCAGGGCGCTGACTACACGGCGCGCCTTGAGGGCCCGCCTGAGGCGCGGCGCCACGAGCAGCGACGTCTGTATGCCCAGCTCGTCCCGGCACCGCGCCACGAGCGGACCGTCGCGCAGGAAGCAGATCGACGGCTCGACGGCCGCCCGGTCGTGCAGCGCCAGCAGATCCAGCACCGTCCGCTCCGCCCCGCCGAGTTCGGCGAAGGGGGACACGTAGAGCACGCGCAGCGCGCCGCTACGCACGCTGCGGCACGAGCTGCTGAGGCGCCGTGGCAGCCGCCGCTTCCCGGTCCATGCGCAGCACGGCCGCGTACAGCCCCGCGAACATCCAGAAGTACGCCGTGATCGGGTTGCTCATGAGCGGTTGCGACCCCCACGACATGACCAGGAAGGCGAAGAACAGTCCGGCGATGGACGCGCACACGTCCACGTAGAGCGGATCGGAGACGCGCGCGGCGAGCCGCATCGCCCCCACCATCAGCCCGATCAGCACCGTCACCATCATGATCACTCCCGGCAACCCCGTCTCAGTGATCATGTCGGCGAAGTAGTTGTCGGACCACCCGACCTCGTCCTCGATGCGGGCGCTCGCCGGATCCGCCATCAGCTGCGCGGTCATGTTCCCCCCCACGGGCCCGGTCCGCCCCAGGCCCGCCCCGAACGGGTAGTGCTCGATGCGGAACATGACCCGTCCCAGTGCCCCCGAGCGAGCGGTGGACAGCGTGCCGAGCTGGGTCAGCGACTTGAGGCGGTCCGTGACGTCCTGCTGGCGCCAGATGGTCAGCGACCGGGGATCGCTGATCACCGCCTCGCGGGAGATCGGCTCCAGGACTTCCGTGACTGCCACGAAGCCGCCGACGCCCAGCACCGCCACCGCCAGCAGCGTGACCACCCCTCGCCCCCCGCGCCGGCCCATCGCGATCGCGGCCATCGCCAGGACGGCGAGCAGCGCGCCGACGTCCAGCGACCGGATCCCTGATGCGATGAACGTCCCGACCGCACCCAGGATGGAGACCACCGCCAGGAGCCGCGCGCGCCCCGACACGCCGGGGGCACGCAACAGGGCGATGGCCGCGGGCGTGGCCAGCAGGGCGAACACCGCCGCACCGCCGGGGACGTTGCTCGTGCCGAAGGGCCGCCACTCGTGATACGCGCTGATGCGGGCCCAGTAACGCTCCGAGAGGTCGAGCACGCTGGACGGGCCGAGGGCGTATTGCAGCAGCGCGGCGGCGAACGGCACCAGCGAGATCGCGGTGAGCGCCACCAGCAGGCGGACCACGTCCTTCCGCGTGCGCACCAGCATCGCCGTCATGAGGTACAGGGGGATCATCGTCAGGTGCATCTTGAACGAGGCGACGCTGACGTAGAGGCCGGCGCTCAGCGGATGGAACACGAGCAGCAGCACCCACGCCACGAACAACGCCACCACCCGGATCCACGGCAGGTCGGGGAGCCGCGCCCGGTGCTGGGCGATCGCGCCGGCCAGCCAGTAGGCGGCCACCGTGAGGACGATGAGGTCGATGCCGACGTGGACGATGGGATTGTTGTTGGAGAGCAGCTTCAGCGTGCCTTCGATGGCCAGGTAGGCGAAGATCACCACCAGGACGAGCAGCCGCCGGCCCAGCCACAGGCACAACGCCGACAGCAGGATCGGGATGAGCGCGTACGCCACGCCAACAATATCAGCGCCGCCACGGCGCGACGCCACAGCGGGTTATGGCCCTGGAGTCCCCCGCAGGAAGCGGAACCACGCGGCCGACGAGTCCCGCGCCACCCATGCCGTTCGGCCGTCGAGGGCCGCCGCGACCGCGCCCGCGCGGCGGACGTGCGAGTGCCCGAGCGCCAGAGCAAAGTCGGGCAGGACCGCGCAGCTCCCTCGCAGCGCCGGAGCTTCGTGCGCCAGCCGCGCCACTGCTCCCGCCTCCCGCCCGGCGAGCACCGGCATCAGGGCGAAGTACGACCGCACGCCGGCGAGCGAGACGTCCGCGGGCCGCCCGTCGGGCCAGACCGTCGCGAAGCGGTCGCGGGGCGTCGCGCGGCGGAGCGTTTCGGCGCTGTCCTCGCCGGTCAGGAGGGCCGCGCACACCGTGCGGGTGAACAGCGCCGTGTCGCTCACGCCCCACGCCTCGTCGTACGGGTACCAGTAGGGGGTGTTGGGGAGGGTGAGCGTGAGCGCGAAGCGCGCCGGTCGCGGCACCGCGATCTGCGCGTCGGCGGGCACGCCGCCCGCGGCGGCTAGACGCTGCGCTCCGGCCCAGTCCGGCGGCAGGAGCGTGGGCACCGCGCCGAGGCCGCCGAGCGCCAGCACCGGGCCGACGAACGCCACGAACGAGACGGCGGCGCTAGCCGCCGTCGCGCTCAGGCGGGCCGCGGCCAGCCACCGCAACCGCCGCCACCCGTACCAGGCCGCAGCGCAGTAGGCGAGCGTGACAGGTGGGTACAGGGCCAGCGAGTAGTGCTGGCTCTGAACGTCCCAGCCGGTCACCGGCGTATGCAGCAGCACCAGCGCCCAGATCCCGGCCACGGCAAGTCCGAGCGCGCGGCCGGCGCCCCCGGCCCGGTGCCGGCCGAACGCGAGCCACAGCGCGACGAGCGCCCCAGCCCAGAAGCCGGCGTGCGTCAGGAACACCGGCCAGCGCGTACGCCGGAAGCCCAGGCGCAGAGCGTGCTCGACCATGTCGTCGCGCACGCCGGCGCCGTTCACGGCTACCAGGAGCAACAGCACCGCCACCCCGGGCACGATCCAGCGCCAGAGCTGCCGCCGCCGGTGGTGAGCCGCGGCGATCCCCACGGCCGCGGCGGCGCCCGCCGTCCAGAAGAAGAAGTTGCCGGCCACTCCGAGCCCGGCAAACGCCACCACGGCCATTGCTCTTCCCGGCCGCCGCCGCTTCGCACCTACCGCGCGCACCAGCACCAGCAGCGCGGCGAGGTAAAAGGGCATGAGGTAACCCGGTGTGAACAGCCGGGACATGAGCAGCTGCAGAGTCTCGGTCCCCAACCGCCACTTTCCCTCAAGCAGGAGCAACACCGGCTTACCGAAGTACGTCCCTGGGTCGAGCAGCACCAGCGTCGCCGCGGCGGCGCCGACCGCAGGCGCGGCCACCGCCGCGCCGATCTCGATGATGAGCCACGCACTCGCGCCGCTGGCCAGCCAGCGCGAGGCGTCCGTCCAGAGTCCCGGTGGCGCGCCCAGCCGGAGCGGCAGCGCTGCGAGCCGCGGCAGTATCCAGCCGTAGGGGCTGGACGCACTCCGCCACTGTACATCGAACGGGTTGGTGGTCGTAAGCGGAGTCGTCGCAGAGCGGTGCACCAGCGATGCGTAGAACTCTTCGTCGCCGTGCGCGTAGTAGCCGCCGCGGTGCCCCTGGAGGCGCCACACGATTGGTGCGAGCTGGGCCGCAGTCGCTAGCGCGACGCTGAGAGCGATGGCCCGCCACGGCGCTCCCGCCCTACGCCACCCGCGCAGTCCGTGCTCCATGGCCGCCGCCCTTTCGTGCACCGCGGATTCACCCTAACTTGGCACCTGCCGCGTGAGCGCTCAACCGTCTCCCGCCCCGCCGGTCCCTCTCCGCCTGCCGCCCGCCCGTTGGGCGGTCCTCTGGGTCGCCTGCTTCTGCGCCGGCGCCTGGCTCGCGCCCGGGTTCAACTCCTTCGAGTCCCCCGATCCGAATGTCGCCCAACAGATGGCCATCGCGGGCCGGCTGACGTTCGATGCGCCGCCACCCGACTTCCCTTACTACCTGGGGAGGGGGGGGCGCTACTACGCGCATCACGAGCTGGGCCCCGATCTGCTCGCGGCCCCGTTCGCTCTGGTGGCCCTGCAGGTTTCCCGGCGGAGTGGCATCCCATTCCGGCGAAGCTTCGGGTTCGTGATGAGCCTCGTGGCGCCGGCGTTCTTCGCCACGACGATCGTCCTGCTGGCGGCCCTGGGCGCCCTGCTCGGCGTGCCCCCGTACCAGGCGACCGCGCTCCTCGTCGTCCTTTGCCTCGGGAGCCAGTATGCGGTCTATGCCGGCAGCCCCCCGGACGTTTCAATGGCGTCGCCCCTCATGGCGGGCTGCCTCCTCGCGTGGGCGCGCGCCGAGCGCGGGATGCGCTCAGGTTGGCTCGCGGCCGGCGTGCTGGCCGGCCTGCTCCCAGCCTTCAAGCTGAGCAACGCGCCCGTGATCCCGGTCCTGCTCCTGCTCGCCGCGACCGCGCAGCCCTCGCGGCCGGGCGACCGGTGGCGGCGCGTCGCCTGGACGCTCGTGGGCCTCGTGCCGGGGCTCGCCTTGGTCGTCGCGTGGAACGTGGCGCGCACCGGCAGCGCCATCGACGCGACGTACGGCCACGAGCTGTTCGCGTACCACCCCGGCTCCCTGCTCGCGGGACTGGCGGGGTCCCTCGTGAGTCCCGGCAAGGGGCTGCTCGCTTACACGCCGGTCCTGGTGCTCCTCGCGCCGGCGCTGGGGACCAAGGGCACGTGCCGGGCGCACCCGCGCCTCGCGTTCTTCGTTCTCGCGAGCCTCGCGCTCGCGATGCTGCGGCTGGCCGGCACACCCGAGTGGAGCGGCGCCGGCGGATGGGGCATCCGCTACTACGTCCCGTGGCTGCCGCCGCTCCTGCTGCTCGTCGCCGCGGAGCTGTGGCGCCTGAGGGGCGAGCGCGGGCCGTGGAAGGCCGTGGCGGCGGCGACGCTCGCCGCGGGCGCCGTCGTCAACCTTTCGGCCGCGGCCACCGGCTACCACTACCGCGAGCAGCTCTGCGGTTACGAGGCGTGGTCGCTGCGCGGCGCGAACGCCTGCGCCGTCGCGGCGCTGCCCGCCAATCTGGCGCGCACGGCCGGGCGGGCGGTGCCGGCGGTCGTGGTGCCGGGCGCCTCGAGAGCCGACGTGTTCGCCTCCAACCGCCTGGCGCTGTGGTGGTACGCGATCCGGTTCGTCGGCGTGCGGCCGGCAGTCTCGTGGGCGATCGGGGGCGCCCTGCTGCTCCTCGGCGCCGCGTGCTGGCGCCTGGCGCGCGCCCGTCCGCAGGAGGCCGCGCCGTGACCGGCTTCGGCGCGGACTACTTCGCGACCGCCTACGGCGCGGACTACGCGCGCCGCAACCCGCCCTACAAGTGGCGCTCGTTCCTCCGCGTCGCTACGCGCTTCCAGCCCGGGGGCGATCTGCTCGACGTGGGGTGCGCATACGGCCTGTTTCTCGCCGAAGCCGTGCGACGCTATCGCTGCGCCGGCTGCGACGTCTCGGAGCAGGTCGTGGCCGCCGCGCGCTCGCGCCTGCCGGAGGGCGTGCCGCTGTTTGCGGCATCGCTCCCCGCCATTCCGGGCGCGGGCCGCTACGACGTCGTGACCTGCTTCGACGTGCTCGAGCACGTCGAGGACCTCGACGCCGCGTTCGCCAACCTGCGCACCCTGCTCAAGCCGGGCGGCGTCCTCGTCGCCACGATGCCCGTCTACGATGGCCCGCTGGGCGCTCTGGTGGACCGCCTCGACCACGACGCGACGCACGTCCACCGGAGGCCGCGGCGCTTCTGGCTGGAGCGCTTCGCGCGCTGTTTCACCGTCCGCCACTACACCGGCGTGTGGCGCTACTTCTTCTTCGGACGCTGGTATCTCAACGTCGTCTCGCGGGCGTCGCGCCGCTGGACGACGGCGATCCTGCTCGTCGCCGCGAAGGAGCCCACGTGATCTTCGTCGTGCTGCCCGCCTACAACGAGGCCGAAGGGATCGGCCGGCTCCTCGACCGGCTGGAAAAGGTCGCGCTCGAGCGATCCCTCGCCCTCACGGTGATCGTGGTGGACGACGGCAGCAGTGACGGGACGGCGGACCATGCGAAGGGGGGCGCGGCGCTGCCGGTGCGGGTCATCCGTCATCCGGTCAATCGCGGCCTCGGCGAGGCCATCAAGACCGGGCTGCTGGCGGCGGTCGAGGCGGCGGGCGACGACGACATCGTCGTCACGATGGACTCCGACGACAGCCACAGCCCGGCCCTGATCCAGCGCATGGTGGCGCGGCTGGACGAGGGGAGCGACGTCGTCATCGCGTCGCGCTACCTCCCCGAGTCCCGCGTCGTGGGCCTCTCGCATTACCGCGCATTCCTCAGCTGGGGAGCGGCGCGGCTCTTCCGGCTCGTCTGCCCCGTGCCAGGGGTGCGCGACTACACCTGTGGCTACCGGGCCTACCGCGCGTCGGTGCTGCGCGACGCCTTCCGGCGCTGGGGACGCGAGTTCGTGGACCAGCCCGGCTTCTCCTGCATGGTGGACATCCTGCTCAAGCTGAGCCTGACGCCGGTGGTCTTCTCCGAGGTCTCGCTGATCCTGCGCTACGACCGCAAGCCCGGCGCGAGCAAGATGAACGTGCGCCGCACCATCACCCAGACGCTGCGGCTGTTGCTCCGCCGCCGGCTGGGTCGCTACGGGGCCCCGGCTTCCTCCTAAGGAGACACCTCGAAGGGCTGCACGGGATCGCCCAGCAGCGCGGCCACGATGCGCCCGGCCGCGCGGCCGTCACCGTAGGGGTTGCCCTTCCCCGTCATGCGGCGCCGGGCGCCGGGGTCGGAGAGCAGTTCGTGCGCGGCGGCGGCGATCGTCTGGCGGCGGGTGCCCACCAGCCTCGCGGTACCCCGCTCCACCGCCTCCGGCCGCTCCGTCACGTCGCGCATCACCAGCACCGGCACGTCGAGACTGGGCGCCTCCTCCTGGATCCCGCCCGAATCGGTGAGGACGAGGTACGCTCGCTTGAGGAGCCGCACGAAGCTCACGTAGTCGAGCGGATCGAGGAGCGCGACGTTGGGCACGCCGTCGAGGATCGCCCGGACGGGCTCCTGGACATTCGGATTGAGGTGAACCGGGTAGACGAGCTGCACGTCCTCGGGATGCGCTTCCGCGATGTCCCGCAGGGCGAGGCAGAGGTCCCGGAACGGTTCCCCGAAGTTCTCCCGGCGGTGCGCGGTCACCAGGACGAGTCGTCGCGACCCGGCTGCGAAGGGGGCCAGCGGCGGCGCGAGATCGCCGGGACGCGAGGCCACGTCGAGGAGCGCGTCCACCACCGTGTTGCCGGTGACGAGCACGCGCTCAGGCGCCACGCCCTCAGCGAGCAGGTTGGCGCGGGCGCCGGCCGTGGGAGCGAAGCACCACCGCGCCGCGACATCGGCGACGCGGCGATTGAACTCCTCCGGGAACGGCCGCGCGAAGTCGTGGGAGCGAAGCCCCGCCTCCACGTGGGCGAATGGCACCCGCTCGTGGAACGCGGCGACGGCGGCCGCCATCACCGTCGTCGTGTCGCCCTCGGCCAGGACCCAATCCGGGCGCTCGTCGCGCAGCACGCGCTCCAGGCCCGTGACGGCGGCGGCCAGCACCTCGCTCAGCGTCTGGCTCGGCCGCATGATGCTGAGGTCGAGATCGGGGTGGATGTCAAAAACCGGGAGCAGCTCGTCGAGCATCGAGCGATGCTGGCCGGTGACGCAGACGCGCGAGACGGCGCGCCGGTCGCGGGCGAGCGCCGACAGCACCGGCGCCATCTTGATCACCTCCGGCCGCGTTCCGATTACTGACAGGATCTTCATCGGCGTGCAATATATTGGAGAGATGGTGGTATCGCGCCTTATTCGCTCCGCTTCCCCATGCCGGGCGTGCGGCTCAGAAACGGGACCGTGAGCCTCGGCCTCTGCTAGCCTGACTGATGCCTGACGGCGCGTGGGACGCGGGAGGACAGGCGGGCGCCGAGCGGGGATGGTGGTGGCTGCCGCTCGGCAGTGCGCTCGTCGTCCTCGCCGCCGGGAGCGCCGGATTAGTCGGCGCGCCATTCCGGCTCGACACCGACGATCTGGCGTACCTCGGCATGGCCTGGAGTCACGCCTCCGGTGCCGGGCTCGTCGCCGCCGGCGAATTCCCCCCCGCGGGGACGCACTTCCCGCCCGGGTGGCCGCTGATCCTGTCCTGGTTCTTCGCCGCCGGAGTCACGCTCCCCACGGTCATCCGGCTCGCGTCGGGTCTCAGCCTCACGTGCCTGGCGTCGGCCACGGCGATCTGGGCCGTGCTCTTCAGGCGCCGGCTCGGCGCCGCGTGGGGGGCCGTCGCCGCCGTGTGGTGTGCCGTCGCCTTTCCCAGCCTGCTGGCGGGCAGCAGCGCTAGTGCCGAGGGGCCGGCGTGCCTGGTGACGGCGCTGGTCGCATGGCTCGTAAGTGCAGACGCCGGGCCGGGGCGTATCTCCCTGCGGCGTCGGGCGCTGTTGCTCGGCGCGGCGCTGGCGGCGCTCGCGCTCCTGAGGACCCAGCTGCTCCTGCTCTGGCCGCTGGCCCTCTGGGAAGCCAGGCTCCGGCTCACCCGGCGCCAGCAGGTCATCGCCCTGGCTCTGGCAGCCGGCCTGTTCGGTGGCGCGAACCTCCTGACGGCGAGTCCTCCCGGCAGCGGCTATCTCGCGGAGACGTGGCCGGCATGGCGTGGTGGAGCTGCAAGCGTCGGAGCCGCGGCGCTTCGAGGGAATCTCACAGAGAACGTCTGGGGCGCCGCTGCGCGGCTGACGATCTCGCCGCCCCCGTACTCCGGGATTGCCGCCCGCTGGCTGGGGAGTCTCGGCATCCGCGCCCTGGCAGTGGCCGTTTGCCTCGGACTCGCGTGGGCCGCGTGGCGCGAGCGGCGGCGCGGACTGCCGCCGATGGCTGCGGCCCCGCTGGCGTTGGCGCTCCCTTTCCTGCTCGGCTACCCCTATGTGCTGACGCCGCGCTTCCTGCTCCCGGCTGGGCCGGTGCTGGGCTTTCTCACGGTCGTCGCGCTGCGTCGCGCGCTGCGCGGCGCGCCACGGCTGGCGCTGACGGCGGCGGTCGTCTGGCTGGCGATCGGCGTCGCGTGGTGGGTGCGGCTGGCCCCGCGGTACCGGGAGGAGCAGCGCGTCATCCTGGCGGACGCCGGGCGCACCGCGGAGGCGCTCATCCGCCAGCATCGTTGGGGCTCGAGCCTGTGCCTCCGCGATCCGGAGGTGTTGTGGGCCGTCACGCCCGACGCCCGTGCGTGCAGGTTCGAGACGATGCCCGAACGCCTGCTCCCGCCCGCGGAGCGCGCGGAGGCCGTACACCACCATCTGGAGCGAGCCGGGGCGCGCTGCGTGGTGCAGTCCGGAACGGGACAAGAGGGCGACTCTGCCCCGCTCCCGCTCGCCGCTTGGGGGTACCGGCCGACGTTCGTCACCGGGAGCTTCTCGACCTGGTGCCGGCCCTGAGCTGACCGGCGACGTGCGGCGCTCTCAGTACTCCAGCGGCAATCCCACCTGCCGGCCGTCGCGGGCCGACTGGTAGATCGCGATCAGCAGCTCGAGCGAGCGCAGCCCTTCCCGCCCATCCGTCTCCGCCGGCGCCTCGCCGCGCAGGGCCTTGATCACGTTGTCGTAGTAGAGCGCGTGGCCATGGCCGTAGATCGAGCTGGGCTGGTAGCTCGCCTCCTGCCACTTCGCGTCGTCCTCGGCGTCGGGCTCCTTGAACTCCCAGTGCTCGATCTTGTTCACCGCGACTCCGCCGAGCCGCACCGTGCCCTTCTCCCCCAGGATCGTGACCGAGCCCTCGAGGTTCTTGGGGTAGGTGCACATCGTGACGTTGATCGAGCCCAGGGCGCCGTTGCGCCAGCGGATGGCGGCGACGCCCGTGTCCTCCACCTCGATGCGGCGCGCGAGGGTGGCGATGTAGGCGTACACCGACTCCACCGGTCCGATGAGCCACTCCAGGAGATCCACGTAGTGGCTGGCCTGGTTCATGAAGGCGCCGCCGTCGAACTCCCAGGTGCCGCGCCACTTTGCCGAGTCGTAGTACTCCTGCGGCCGGGTCCAGAAGACGTTGCAGGTGACCGTGTAAATGCGCCCGAACCGGTTCTTCGCGATGGCGCGCTTGACCAGCCGCACGGTGGGGTTGAGCCGGTTCTGCTTGACGACGAAGAGCTGGACCCCCGCCTTGTCGCACACCTCGACCATCCGCTTCCCGTCGTCCCAGCGGGTGGCCATCGGCTTCTCGGTCATCACGTGGCGGCCCGCCTGGGCCGCCTGGATCGCCTGAGCGGGGTGGAGGCCCGAGGGCGTCGCGAGCACGACCAGCTCTGCGTCCGACTTGGCGAGGAGGGCGTCGAGGGATGCGAAGCCGGGCGCACCTGTCTTTTCCTGCGCCGCGGCGAGCGCCTTGGGCTCAATGTCGCAGACCGCCACCAGCTCCGCGTCGGCCTTGTGGGCCTCAAGCGCGTCGAAGTGGCTCTTGGAGATCCGGCCGCAACCCACGAGCCCAACGCGGATCCGGCGGCCCTGCGGGATGGGT
>Ga0187889_10000392_pt1 | contig 53251 bp, 55 predicted proteins | sample June2016WEW_7_10_2_FD_132992 | JGI IMG/M metagenome (GOLD analysis project Ga0187889, IMG submission 132992) | Peatland microbial communities from SPRUCE experiment site at the Marcell Experimental Forest, Minnesota, USA - June2016WEW_7_100 | ecosystem: Environmental > Terrestrial > Soil >... | reverse complement strand
TGGCATCGAGCAGGTGGCCGAGTCGGTGATAATCACAGACGCTGACGCGCGGATCACCTACGTCAATCCCGCCTTCGAGCGGGTGAGCGGCTATGCCCGCGACGAGGTCATCGGCCAGAACCCACGCCTCCTCAAGAGCGGCCTCCAGCCGGCCTCGTTCTACGAAGCGATGTGGGCCGCTCTCACGAACGGCGTGCCCTGGCGGGCCGACTTCGTCAATCGGCGTAAGGACGGCACGCTCTTCACCGAGGAGGCCGTAATCTCGCCGATCCGCGACTCCGCGGGCGCGATCACGAGCTACGTGGCCGTCCAGCGCGACGTCACGCACGAGCGGGAGCTGATGGAGCGCTCGACCCAGCTCATCCGGGAGCGCGCGCTCATCGCGGAGACGATCCGGGGCTTGCGCGCGGGCGAGACGCCGGAGGCCACCGCGCAGGCGATCTGCCGCCAGATCGTGAGATTCACCGGTGTCAGGGCCGCAGGTCTCTTCCTCTTCGGGCTCGACGGACATGCGTGGCCGATCGGCTTCGTCGTAGAGGGCGAGCCCGACCCGCCGCTGCGACGGCTCCCATCCGGGCGCAGTGAGCAGCTCCGGCAGCGGGCTATCGATGGCCCCTGGATCGAGCCGTGGGTGAACCGGCCCTGGCACCCGTACAACCAGCTCCTGAAAGGCCTCGGGGTTCACTCGATTGCTTGTGCGCCCGTGCGACACGACGGGCGGGTCATCGGACTGCTCCTCGTTTCGGCCAAGGAAAGCGTGGCGGAGGTCGGCATCAGTGAGGCTCTGCCGGCGATCGACGAGTTCGCCGACCTGGCCGGGGCGCTCATCGGCCGCGCCGTGGCCGAGCGGACCGAGGCAGGACGTGGCCGCGACTACATCCTGGGGGTAATCGGCAACCGGGCCTTCGGGTCGGTCTTCCAACCGATCGTGGATCTCGCGACCAATGCGACCGTCGGCTACGAGGCGCTCACGCGCTTCAACGACGGTGCCGATCCCGAGTTGATGTTCGCCCAGGCGGCCGCGCTCGGCCTCGGGGCCGATCTGGAGACCGTCACGATCGGGGCCGCCCTCGCAGCCGCGAAGACCTTGCCAAAGTCGGCCTGGCTCGACCTGAACGCGTCGCCAGGGTTCATCCTCGCGGGAGAGCCGCTTCGCACCATCCTGCATGGAAGCCGCCGACGCCTCGTGCTCGAGGTTACCGAACACGCGGCCATCGCCGACTATCCAGCGTTCCGCGCGGCGATGGCCGCGCTCGGACCTAAGGTGGACTTCGCCGTGGATGACACTGGCACCGGCTTCGCCAGCCTGCGCCATATCGTCGAGCTGCGCCCGGCCTTTGTGAAGCTCGATCGGTCACTCATCGCCGGCCTCGAGTCCGATGAGGCGCGTCAGGCCATGATCGTCGGCCTTTGTCACTTCGCTCACGTGACCAGCTGCCGGCTGATTGTCGAGGGTATCGAGACCGACCGTGAGCTCGCCGTGCTGCGTGCCCTTGCCATCGAGCTGGGCCAGGGCTATCTGCTCGGTAGACCCCTGCCGGTCGCCGACTGGGGACCGGGCCATGCCCCGGTTGGGACCGCGACGCCAGTCAAGCGTAGGCCGCGTCAGAAGCCTGTGCCAACCTAGCGTGCCTCAGCCGGCGGCTGCCTGGCGGCTCATCACGTGCGCTAGTTCGCCGAGGATCGCCCCGAGCTGTTCGGCCGCTTCGGCAGTCTCCCTCGCCGAACGGGCGTGGAGCAACTGGGTCATCGGAAAGGCGTCCGAAGGTCTCCACAAAGTTGGGACACCCTCAAGGATGGTCGTCGGTTCCCTCGTTAGCGCCCGAGGCCTACGACCGTCCGAACGCTGCTCTGACCCGCAGTATGGCCAGATAGAGCGCGACTACCAACGGGCGTTGATTAGCAGAGGTAGTCGATGGTAGTCCGCCACTGGGCCTTTCTTACGCCCTCCCTCTCGACCAGCGGGCCGCTGAAACCCGCGACGAGGAAGCTCTCGCAGCCACGACCGGGCGGCAGCCCGCCGCCTGAAGCCTTTGGCGATGACATCCGCCTCGGCGGCGTTCTTCTGCGTGGGCGTTCCAATGCGGGTGCCGAAGGCAGCGGCGGGCCGGTCATGCTCGGGACTGCCTGTCGCCTCCGAAGGCTGAGGCGTTCCGGCCTTGATGAGTCACCTCCCAAACATCGTCTCGGGTGGCCAGCGCAGCCAGAGCAGGGCGACGAGCACTGCGACATTCATGCCCAGGGCGGCCAGGGTGTTGAACGTCGGCCAGGTGCCGATGAAGAGCAGAATGCCCAGCATCGAGACGATGGCAGCGACCACCGCCAAGGGACGCCACGCCTCACTGGGCACCAGGATGCCCCAGAACCCCAGGGCCGCCGCGACGAACCCGATCAAGGACAGGATCCAGAAGATGCTCGCCACGATCGTGGCGGTCTCGGCGGGCAGCGATGGCACGAGCCAGGACCGGGCGGGGAGCCAGCCGCCGGTATTCGTGCCAGGCCGGGCCCCGATCCAGGCGAGGGCCCCCAGCGCCCCGCCATGACCGAGGCCATGGAGCGCGAGCGCTCGCAACACCTCTGCAACACCTTCAGGCGCCACCACGCTCCGATCGGCTGGTCGGACGAATGAGAGGCCACGGGCGGGCTGGACCGGGCCCAATGGCGCCTCTGGCGAAGCCGACGTGGCGGCGCCTGACCCGACGGTCTATGGGGCGACCGCGGATCCGCGTCCTCGCCCAACTGACCTGCTCGTGTCGGCCCTGGCCCGCTATGTCGAAGCCCTAAACCAATGCTATCCCGACGGCCCCGACCAGATGCGTCGCAAGGTGCTTGACGCCAGAGTGAACATGCCTCGGATGCGCAAGAGCGGACGAGGCAGGGCAGCGTGAAGCGACTGCCGCGCTCTCTCGACGAGATCCGGGGTCTACGAGCGGCCCGTTGGATCCGGGAGTCCACCGCAGGCTAGTACGATCGCTTCGGGCCGGCGAGTCAGCGCGAGCAGCAGGACCGCTTCATCGAGCGATACGGCCTCATCGACACAGGGCGGGTCTTCCAGGTCGCCCAGAGTGGCACGACCGTCTGGCGTTCGGCGACGGTGACGCAGATGCTCGCAGAGGCGAAGGCAGGCGGGTTCGACCTGCTGCTGGCCGGGTACTCAGACCGCTGGCAGCGCAACCTTCGCCGGACGCTTGAGCTTCTCGAAGATCACCTCCACCCCGCTGGCGTCGCCCTCGTGATGTGCGACCGACGGATCATCAGCTCCGATCCCCATGACTGGGACGAACTCGTGGCCGAGTCGGCTGGAGCCGAGCGGTACAGCCGACGGCTCTCGGAACGGATCACCGAAGGCTACGCGGCCAAGTTCGACCAAGAGAACGACCCCGGTGGCCATGCCCCATTGGGGTTCCGACGATCTTCTGAGCCCCCAACACGCTCCAGATCGACCCGGCCACCATCGCCAGCGCCGTGGGTTTGTTCGAGCGCTATGCGCTGGGAACCGCGAGCGCCCAGCAACTCGCCGCCGAGACCGGCCTCGAAGCGTCGCGCAACCGCTGCATCCTGATGAACCCGATCTACAACGGCTGGATACGCCGCCACCGCGGTCCCAACGGAACCCGACGTCCTGCTCCGTGGCGTGCCAGCCCACCCGTCTCCGACGAACTCTGGGCGCGGATGGAGGATGTCCGGCGGACAAAGACCCAAGGTGGAGGTCCGCATCGTCTCGGTCGCGTGGACCTCCTGGAATGCGTCTGCGGCCGTCGCATCCGAAGCGACGGCACCTTCGCCGATGGCCGACATCGAAAGCTCCATCCAAGTCCGTGCGATGCGTGGGGACCGCAGGCGCGTCTGGGCGACGAGACATGGGAGGCCCCTGTCCTCGCCCAGGTCAGCGGCATCGAGCTTGATGACTGCGTCATGGTTAGGGGCGTCGCAGCGCTCGGCTCGGCGGTGCGACCTGTGGCCATCGACCGCTCTCGGATCGAGCGCCAGATGCGCGAGCTCGCCCTTGAACACGTCGCTGGTGCGATAAGCGACGAGACGTACTTGGAGCGGATGAAGCAGCTCCGAGCGTCCCTAGCCGCGGTCGAGGAGACGGCGCAGGAAGGCATCCCGGCGGAACGGGCGGTTGACTGGCCGCGCACCCTGGCCGAGACCTGGGCTGCTGCGGACGTCAGAAAAGGTTGTAATGGCGCGCCCGACAGGATTCGAACCTGCGACCTTCGGCTCCGGAGGCCGACGCTCTATCCGCTGAGCTACGGGCGCGCGACGCAACCGCAGTTAGAACTGCGATCGGGCGGCAATGATACCCCGGCCGGTGGGGGGCGAGACGACGCGGCGCGCCGGGGTGGCCGGTCGTCGTTTCTGTCACCGCCCCTCGCGATCAATCGGGCGGGCGGCGCCGGACCGACACGGGGCCGACCGATTCTCGGACCTTCAGTTCCGTCTCGAGCAGTGTGCGCTGCGCCACTGGTTCGCCTCGGATGAGGGCCAGCAGGAGATCACCGGCGGTCTTGCCAAGTGCGTATGCGGGAACGCTAACCGTGGTGAGTGGCGGATCGAAGTGTGCCGCCAGTGGGATGTCGTCGAAGCCGACCATGGAGATGTCGGCAGGGATCCGAAGCCCGATCGCCCGGACCGCTCGCATCGCCCCGAGGGCGATCACGTCGCTCGCCACGAAGACGGCGGTAAACGGGCGCCTCTTGAGCAGCATCGCCATGGCCTCGAGGCCGCTCTGGGCCGTGAAGGACCCCTCGGCTACGAGCTGGGGATCGAACTCGATGCCGGCCTCACTCAGAGCAAGCCGATACCCGTCGAGGCGCTCTGCGGCGGATGTGTAAGTGAGGGGCGCGTTGGTGATCATCGCAATGCCCGTGTGGCCCCGGTCGAGCAGATGCCGGACTGCCGCCTTAGCCCCGGCGACATTGTCCACGTCGACGCTCGGTGCGCTCAGCGTCGGCATATGGCCCTGGAGCACGATTGGAAACCCGTCGTCGTTGGCCCGACGAAGCTCGACGTCGTCGGCTATGGGCCCCGAAACGATCAGCCCGTCGATGCGGCGCGACCGGAGCAGACGGCGATAGCCCCCAGGTACGGGAGCCAACGATTCGACAAGCACCAGGTAGTTGGCCGCGAGCGCCGCGTCGCCAACCCCCTGGACGGTCTGCGGCAGCAGCGCGTCGGAAGCGACCTGAGCGCGATCCTGGCGCAGCGCCAGGCCGATCGTAAGGCTCGAACCGCGAGCGAGCTGAGCCGCGGGAGCGTTGGGCTCATAGCCAAGCGCTTTCGCTGCCTCGAACACGCGGTCCTTGGTCGCCTGGCTAATCGATATGTCATCCCGTCCGTTCAGCACGAAAGAGACAGTCGTCCGGGAGACGCCCGCAAGACGAGCTACGTCGAAGCTCGTCGGCCGGCTGCGAGCCATTCGTGTTCCTTCCTCAAGCCCAGACCCAGACTTGTCCGCGATGGGCAGAATGCCGAAAGCGGTGACCGCCCCACCCGCGCCGCACCGCTGGCGCCGTCGGGTCCACTGACACGTGATAGTCTGCACGAACTGAGCACCTTGTACAATCCTGATCCGCTGCTGACTCGCATCAGATCGGTTACGTACAGCCGTTTCCTGATGCTGTGAGGCCAGGCTAGAGCGGCGCTATTTACGCACCAGGCCTCTGCATAGACCCAACTCTGCGGCAGTTTCTCTCCTCGGCCAATCCGGCTGCACGTGGGAGCGACGCCCCCACTCACGCATTCCGGTTTCCCTCGGCCACGGCGCACCTCAGGCGCTCGGTTCGCGTATCTTTGGCTCAAACCCGCGGCCTTCGTCCGAGGTCATGGTCGTTCCATGGCCCGATCGTTTGATAGCCGAGAACGTCGCGGTGGACTACGGTGCGCCGCATGGACGAGTCGAACCGCATCTGCCCCTGGTGCTCCACGTCGATCCCGGGCGGTGCCACCGCGTGCCCCAAGTGCGGGGCCACTGCCGAAGGCTCGGTTGTGCAGGAAATCCCCGGCCTAACCGTCGTCGAACCGAAGGCGACCCTCGGGCCCGACGAAGGCCTGGTTCCGGACGAGTTGGACCCCAAGGCCTGGCTCGAGGCCGGCCATGGCGGCGATGCCATCGACCTGGAAGCCGTCCGACCGCCCAGCGAGGCCGTCCGCCGCGAGATGCGCAAGATTGAGCTCGAGGCCGAGATCGAGAACGCCGGAGGCGTGGTGATGAACCCGACCGGCGGCGAGTCGCGCGAAGCCGGACCCCCCTCGATTGAGGCGATCGAGGCATACCAGGCCGGATTGCTCGACGAGACCGGTCCGGCCGGCGAAACGGACCTCGGCGATCACGCCGCGCCCTGGGAAGACCAGGAGCTCGAGAAGCGCGTTGAACCTGGGCGGGACGGCGACCCGAAGTAGCGCGGGCCGCGAAGCCGGCTCTGCCTGGCCGGCCGCGCCACCTACATCAAGCGCCTGACCCAGTCGCCGACCGACGGCGGATGGATATGGAACGCGGCTTCCTCGGCCAGCTCTTCGGCCGTGTGAGCGTCGCGCGCCGTACCGCCTTCGATCTCGTGACCCAGACGGCTCATCACCGCCCAGCGCCAGCTGTGCTCGCCGCATCGCTCGACAATCAGCTCGTGACCGCCCACGTGGGCGCCCAGCGATACTGGAACCTGATGCACGGGGTCAGGCGAGATGGAGTGCCAGTAGCCGATCATCGGCTTACCTCCCCGGCCTCGTCCGGCCGGATCTCACGCAGTCGAATATCCGGCGGGAGGCCCGGCGAAAGCAAGAGCCGGGTTTCCTGAAACTCGCGCGGTAGCTCTCGCGAGCGCCCGATGAGGCCGACGGCTGCCGGGCGCGACCCGCTCGCCGACTCGAACCCCAGTGTTCCGAACTGCCGGGGCCACGGCGAGCCTCCGGCTTGCGCCGCTCCGGCGTGGCCGGCCTGGTAGTTCCCTTATAGGCGTACGATTGACCCCGTCAGACGTCGAGGGTCAACGAATCCTCGTCGAGTTCGAGGTGTTGAGATGGGAACGAACGATCCGACAGAACCGGGCGAAGGTTCTGACACGGGCGAGCCTGCCGGCAGCGGAACCTCGCGCCGCGAGCAGGCGGCGCGAGCCCGCGAGCTGGCTGAGCGCTGGGTCGGCCAGCTCCAGGAGATGATCGACCAGGCCGGGCGACAGGCCGGTCCGGTGCTCCGAGACGTGGCCGCGAAAGCCGCCGAGCTCGCCGCGGTCGCGGCCGAGAACGCCGGCCCGGTCGCCCACAAAGCCGCCAACGTGACCGAGCATGTCGGCGATCGCCTGGCTGCCCGAAGCAAGGAACTGGCTGCGGACTTGCGTAGGGCCGCCGAGGCGGGGCGCGTCCAGACCGCACCTCCGGCTGAGGAGCCACCCGAAGAGGCCAAGTCGGACGACGAACCCACGATCTGAGCCGCTAGAGTTGGGCGAACCTCGCGCGGAATATCTCCGTGCCGTCGTTTCGGCTCAGCCGATAAGCCCAGCCGTCGTCCAAAGGCCAGGTTCGGCCGACCAGGCGGTCGTCGCGTTCGGCTGACGCCACGAAGTCGATCTCGTAGTGCTGGGGAGCAGTCGCGAGCAGACGACCCTGCCCGGCGGTTTCGAGCGCCTCCTCGAAGTAGTCGAGGTAGACGCTGTTGTTGACATGGTCGAGGGGATCGAGGTCGCGGCGCCGGACGACGAAAGCCCGCTCGGCGGCGTCCGGTGGCGTTTCGGGCAAGGACACCTTCATCATGTCGAAGGTCGAGGACTGGTCGGCGAGGAACTCCATCATCTGCTCCGGCACGCGCGTCGGCGCGCCCCGTTCGTTGGTCATGACCCAATCGATCTCGAGGCTGGCCAGCGGCCCGCCGGCCGCGTCGAGGACGTCGCTGTGGCGGCGCGCCGCGATGCGCCGATAACCGGTCACCTGCGTGGTCACGAAGACGTTCTCGTAGGTCCGGATCGGCCGCAGCACGTCGAGCCTCACCGCACGGACCAACCAGAAGAGGCCGCGCGCCGCGTACCAGTCGCGCCCGAAACCGAGCTCGGTCGAATGCTGCCACGCGACGTCGGCCGCCCAGGCCAGGTAGATCGCCGTCCGCATGGTCTCGGCCACGGTCGCCTCTTCGAAGCGGACCCGGTACGGCCGCACGATCCTGTACGGAAGGACTTCGCCCAGAAGATCTGGCCGCTCTTCGGTACCGGCGGACCGTCCGGTCGGGCTGACGCCGGCCGCAGGCTCGCTCACGTTCTCAACCCCTCAGCTCGTCGAGCGACTCGAGGGCAACCAGCCGCGTCTTCTCGCGGTTGGCGGTCGATCGGTCGAGACGCAGCTCGCATGACCGGCGCGAGTCGAAGACCACGATGGCCACGCTGACATCCATCTCCTCGTCGGCGGCATGCGTTCGAGCGTCGTCGAGCTGGTTCAGGACGTCGGCGTTGATGCCACGCGCGCCCCACTTGCAGTCGTACACCTCGGGCCGCGTCCGCGATTCCACGGTGACGTCGTACGGGTGTATCTCGGCCGGGACGCCGTCGAACAGAACGCGCCGCTCGCGCCTGACCGGCGCCTCCGGAGCAGCGCGGCCTGCAAGAAGTCGGGCCGTGAGCTCTTCGACGACGGCACCGCGGTACTGGCTTCGAGCAGCCTCCCCGCGGTTGGCCACTTCGAGCGATGCGGCCAGAAGAAGCTCCGCATGGCGCCGCAGTTCCTCGCCCGAGCCCTTGCTCGCGCCCTCGCCAAAGAGTGCCGGGAAGATTCGGCGCCACGGCTCTGCGTCGCTGCGCTCTCCGTTCATCACGGCCCGGGCGAGCAGCCTCTCCGCGCCCGTGGCTTCTGCCAGCAGCGCGGCGACGCGGCCCACGAGCGGGTCGGCCTGGATACCCGCATAGACGACGGCCCTGGCATCACGGGCGGCATCCTGGAACCTCACCGATCGCCCCGCAGGAGGATGCGGAACGGCGAATCGTCGTCTGATTCGGGCGCGTCGGCCCCGGCCGGTTTGGATGCGGCGCCTGCCGGTGAGTCCACGTCACCACCCAGGGCCAGAGCCACGACGTGCGGGAAGGTCGATAGCCAGTCGATGGCTTTGTGCGGGTCCGAGATGAGGCCGATCTCGGCGATGGCCTCGTCAACCGCGGCAGCCTGGTCGGGCGCCAGGGGCCGCCCGTCGTTCTCGTCGGCCAGCGCTCGAATGCTCGGCAGATAAGCATCCACGAGATCGCTGACATATTCCCACTCGTCTTCGACCGTCTCGGCCAGGTCGGCCAGGGCGCGGTAGGACGACGCAGCCCGTTCGACGACGTCACTTGCAGTCACAAGGTTGGGTTCCGCTGCTTCGCTCACGGAGCAAGCGTACCGGTGGCGGGGCTGAGACGGGCGGCTTGGGGCTGCGGCCCACTTCCCCAGATGGAGCCGGGGATTCGGACGCGCGGTGGCGGCTCGCGGAGCCAGAGCCCGACGTACAGACGCGAGGGCGTCTGGGCTATCGTTCTACGGTGTCGGTGAGCACCGATCGAATCGCCGAACGCATGATCGCGGCGGCGACATGGCGGGCGCCGATCCGGCGAGCCGTCGAACGGAGGATCGAGATGGATTTAGGCCTGCGAGGTCGAACCGCCCTGGTTGGAGGCGCGTCGGCCGGGCTTGGGCGCGCGACGGCCGAGCGCCTGGCCGCGGAGGGCTGCAAGCTGGCCCTGTGGTCGCGCGGCGGCGAGGCGCTGGAGCGAGCCGCGGACGAAATCCGCAAGCTGCATTCGGTGGTGGTCGTGACCATCGCGGGCGATGCCGCGGATCCGGCGACGGCGGCCAAGGTGGCCTGGCAAGCCGAGCGAAGTCTCGGCCCCATCGACGTCGCGGTCCTCAACGCCGGCGGGCCCATCGCATCCGAGTCGACGAAGACCGACCCGAAGGAGTGGCGTCGCTCGTTCCAGCTTCTGGCCCTCACGCCGATAGAGATGGCAACCGCGCTGCTGCCCGGAATGCGCACGCGCGGCTGGGGTCGAATCGTCTCGATCATGTCGTCGGGGATCCGCCAGCCGATTCCCGATCTCGCCTATTCGAACGCCTGCCGGAGCGCGCTACAGGCGTGGCTCAAGACGATCGCACCTGAAGTCATCGCCGATGGCGTGACGGTCAACGGCGTTCTGCCGGGCCGCCTCGACACCGCGCGCGTCGCAACGATCGACAAGGCCCGGGCCGAGAAGGCGGGCTTTACGCAGGCGGAGATCCGGGCGCAGACGGAGAAGTCGATCCCGGCCGGTCGATACGGTCGGCCCGACGAGCTGGCGGCCTACGTCACCTGGCTCTGTTCGGACCTGGCCTCCTATCAGACCGGCACGTTCGTCTCGATCGACGGCGGAATGCTGCGCGCCCTGCCATGACCGAGAAGCTCCCGGCGAGGCTCGTGGCCGACCTGCAGGCCGGGCTACAGGGCGACCCTCAGGTGAGGAACGCGGTGACCGCCAGCGCAAGTCAAGAGTTGCCCGGCGCTGGCACAGGGAGGAGCGAGCTGTCAAGTAAGTGTGAGTGCGTCGCTACACTTTATCATCGGTGATGCTGGCCCGCACAAGGAGGTAATGCCCGACCGAACACGGGCCGGGACACTGGCTCGTGCCCCTGAGGCACACTGATTGCACTCACCGTGTGCCGGCCGCTCGTCCGCGTTCAGTCCCGCCAGATCCGAAACATTCCGCAACGGGGGTTGGCCGGGGGTCAGTCGCCGCTGTGGCCGGAGGAGCGGATCCCGAAGCTACCCCAACGACCGGTGTAGGGCAGCCAATCTTCGACGACATACTCGACGATGGCGGAGGCGGGACCGTCGCGGATAGTGTCGAGCAACCGCTCCAGGTCCGGCCGCGGGCCCTCGGCCACGCAATGGACGCCGCCGTCCTGCTCGTTGGAGACCCAGCCGGTGAGGCCGAGGCGCTCGGCGTGAGACACGATGTAATAGCGGAAACCGACACCCTGGACGCGGCCCTTCACAGTGGCCTCGAGGCGGGCCATCTCGCCGCGGGTCATCTGGCGCGCCTCACCTGCGGCCGCCAGCAGGTGAGGCCGCGACGGCGGCCGCGGGTTCGAGGCGCAGCCAGGTCAGCGCCAGGACGTCCAGGGCCAGCTCAGGGTTGACATTCTCGTCGAGCTGGAGCGATACAGCGGTCAGACGCGCCAGGAACACCGCGAGCGCCGCAGCGGAGACGGCAGGCGCAACCCCGCGAAGGTCGTCGACGAGCTCGAGCTCGCGGAGATGCCTTGTACCACCGGCCCCAACCACCGCCAGGTCTCTCGCAATCGAGGACCAGATGCCGACGACCGTGGCGGCTGCCGAGCGCCGAGCGGCGGGAGCCAGCTTCGGAATGGCGGCTTCATCGAGCGTGGCATCGTCGGTGACCTCAGTAGCCGCCGCCCTCGTTGCCTTGCCTTTGCGACTTCGAACCTTGCCCGTAGGGGCGCCCTGGTCAGTCTCGGTCGGATCTCGCCGCGACTCGGCGAGCGCGGCGTCTAGCGCTACGGCGGACTTCATCAACTCGCGCACCGTGGCCAGCCGCGCTTGCCGGCCCTCGCCAAGCATGTCGAGGATGCCTCGCGCGATTTCGCCGCGGAGCCGTTCTGCATCGGGGGAACGTGCGAATGCCAGGGCCAGGCCGGGTCGGCCGTCGGCCAGTCGCGCGAGTCGAGCGGCCCGCGGCGCGTCGGCGAACCCGAGCTCACCCAGCCAGCGCTCGATCTCCCGGCCGCCGACCGCACTCATCAGAACTCGGACGCAGCGCGACCGAACGGTCGGCAGCAAACGTTCCTCGTCGTCGGCGCAGAGAACAATCGTGACCCCGGCCGGCGGCTCCTCGAGCATCTTGAGGAACGCGTTCTGGGCTTCTTCGTTGAGGCGATGAGCTTGCTCGACGATGGCGACGCGCGCGCCGCCTTCGGCGGGAAGGAGGGCAAGTTCGCCGATCAGGTGCCGGACCGTGCCCGGGTCCGGGTGAGACGAGTCGCCGATCCGAATCTCCCGGCCGGGTCCTTCGGGGGCGAGCCGGTGCACGTCGGGGTGATTGCCCGAGGCCACCAAGCGGCAGCCCAGGCAGACGCGACAGGGTCGCGCGCCGGGATCCGCGTCACGGCAGAGGAGGCCGGCGGCCAGGTCCAGCGCGAGAGTCGTCTTGCCGATCGAGCCCGGTCCGACGATCAGCAGGGCATGCGGCGCCCCGCCGAGGATCATCGATTCGACCTCGGCCAGGGCGCGGGGTTGGCCGCGCGTCGCGGCGCTGTTCATGGTCGACGCGGCGGGCGCGCGGCCGCTCGTCGGCCGGAGCCGCCTGCTACTCCCCGGCCCCCTCGCCGCCATCGCCGATCGATTCGGCCGGTGCTATGGCCGCGGCTGCCGGCTTGCGACGCGCCGGAGCTCGCTTCTTTGGCGTGGCCATCTCGGCAGCCGCTTCGCCGGCTTCGGGCCTCGCAGGTGCCAGGCCACTTGCGCCGGCGGCACCGCCGTCGGCGGGCTTGCGCCGGCCGCGGGCCGCGGGCCTGGGCTTCTCGGCCGGAGACTCGCCCTCGCCGGTGGATTCGGCGCTACGTTCCGCTTCGCCGGCTTCGGCCGGCTTGCGGCGTCCGCCCCGTCGAGTTGAGGCCTTCGGGACGGCGACCTCGGCGGCTTGGGCGGCCTGGACCCCGTCGGCGCCCCGGTTTGGCCCCGCCTCACCGGCGGCCGGCTTGCTCAGCTTGGTCGCGAGCTGAGCGCGCAGGAGCTCCTCGAGCTCCGGCGGAACCTCGCTCCACGGCTCAGCCGAGTCACGGCCACCACCACGGGGCACTCCGCCGCCGCGATGCTGCTGCGGCCCGGGCCCGCGCTGCGGTCGCTCGTCGCGTCGCCGCTGCGGTTGGGCCTGACGGACCACCGGCTCGGAATAGCGCGGCGTCGACGATCGGCCGAAGCGTTCGCGTTCCACAGCCGATGCATAGGCGCTCCGCACACCGCGGCCGCCTCCGCCCTGACCTCGGCCACCTCCGCCTCGACCGCTGCTGCGGCGGCGCTCGGCCAGCAGGTACTCGGGGATCTCTGGCTCGGCGTAGTCGTCCTCGTCCGGGGAGATCGGCGCCAGCCGCTCCGGCCGACCGGCCATGCCGATCTGGGAGTCCCAGACCGACCCGAATTGGTTCGGCCGGGCTGCCGGAGGAACCGCGGATTCGCCCTCGTCCGATTCGACCGCATCGCTTTCACCTACCTCGCCGAGACCCTGTGACCGGCCGTGACCGCGGCCGCGACCGCCACGGCGGCGCCGTCGGTGGCCGGTGGCCTCGGCGCCGGCGGCTCCTTCGGCGTCCTCGGCGACTTCCACCTCCGCACCTTCGACGAGCTCGACGACCGCCTCGTCGGGTGTCTTTTCGTCGGCAGGCTCACCCGCCGCGACGCCTGTCGCCCGAGACAGCTTCTCGCCCGGCAGGGCAACCAGGCGTCCGCCGGAGCCCGCCTCCGTCCCGGTCGCAACGCCACGAGCTGACGGTCGACTGCCGCGCGTGTCACCCGCCGTCACTTCCTCGGCGGCCTCGCCGCGGCCTCCTCGGCCACGGCCACGGCCACGGCCACGGCCTCCTCGGCCCTCGGTCTGCTTGTCCGGGACCTCCGTCATCGAGAGATCCTCGTCGTCACCAGCGACTCGCCGTCCCGAGCGCGAGGAGTCGCGGTCAACGCGGGCCAGCTGCGTGATGTCATAGAAAGCGTCGGCGACCTCGATCAGGTCCGAGCTGGTGTTGCCCCGGAAGCTGATGACTTCCACTCGAACGCCCATCTCCTGGACCGCGCGGATGGCGGGGGCGAAGTCACCGTCGCCGCTCACGACGATCGCGACATCCAGATTTCGAGCCGTCTTCATCATGTCGACGACCAATTCGATATCGAGATTGGCCTTGACCTTGCCGTCTCCGTACTTGCGGATGTCCTTGCTCACGACCTTGTAGCCGTGTCGGGCGAGGAAGGAATGGAAGTTGCGCTGGTTCTCGTTCTCCGGGTCCAGCCCGGTGTAGGCATAGGCCCGGACGAAGTCACGCCCGGCCACTGCGGCCTTCAGCAACGTGACATAGTCGATGTCCGCGCCCGCCGCCTTCGCCGCGTAAAAGATGTTCGCCACGTCCACGAAGACGGCGACGTTCTTGCTCACAAATGAACTCCTTGATTGACTGGCCGGCGACTTTGTCGTGGGCCGTGTGACCTCAGGTGCCGGCGCTCCCTGGCTGCTCGGCTACCTGGGCGAATTCAGCGTCCGGTCGACGCCCTGACGGCGACCGCCGCCCTGTAGTTGTTGCCGGCTGACTTCGAGAAGCCGTGACTTTGCCAGTTCGAGAAGTGCTCGTCGTCCGACGTCAACGTGACTTCGACCGATGTGCAGCCCTTTCTTCGGGCCGAGTGGAGCATCTCTTCGATCAGCAGATCGGCAACCTTGTCGTTGTCGTGGCCGTTCGCGACCACAAGCACATCAACATAGCCGACGAAACCGCCGGATTTGATCGATGGCCGGAGGCCGAGGACTGCACCGCCCGCCAGCTGGCGGCCCGCTTCGACGAGCGCGATGCTCGCGTTCGGTAGGTAGACCAGCTGGCGGAGCAGGCCGATCGCGTCGATCGGAGAGTCGCCACCAGGCACGGCCCCTTTCTCCGCGCATAGCGCGTAAAACCGATCGACGTCGGTGATGCGGGCCTGTCTGACCAGGTACTCCACTCGAACAGACGAACCTCAAGACGAGAGGGCGATCGCACTGCTCGCGACAGCCAGGACAGCTGGGGGTCGCTTGCGGTAGTGCCGGAACTCTCGGGGTGGCGAACGGCTAACCGCTCGACAGCCACGCCTCGGTGGGTCGGCGACCGTGCAGATACATCCGGATCGCCAGATGTAACTATACGGCAACTGTGTCAAGCGCAGGAAAGCGATCTCATCTGCAGCAAACCCTCTTGCGTGAGCCGATCAGGCGAGTACTGTACGTTCCACAACTCGGCGGTGGCTCCAAAGTCCGAGTCTCTCGGCCGACCGTTCTCCAGGTGCAGGCGTAGGGATTCCCTATGCTGGGAGGCCGGGAGGGTCGGTCAATGTCGGAGCCAAGGAGTGGAGGACGTCCCGTATGAAGCTCAAACTGCTTGCAATCGGTGCTCTGGTTGCCCTCGTGGCATCCGCCTGTAGCTCGTCTACGAGCACGGCGGGTTCCTCGGCCGCCAACAAGGTCGTGACGCTCGGCGTCGATCTGCCGCTATCGGGCGCCGAGACGCCCAACGGCCAGCCGACGCTGCAGGGCGTCCAGCTCGCCGTCGCCGAGAATCCGGTACCCGGCTACACCGTCAACGTCGTGGCCAAGGACGATGCCCTCAACGGCAAGCATGACCCGCAGACCGGGGCCACCAACATCGGCCAGTTCGTCAGCGACTCCTCGGTCTTTGCGGTCGTCGGGCCGTTCAACTCGAACGTCGCGCAGGCCGAGATCCCGGTGTCCAACGCGGCCGGCCTTATCCAGTGCAGCCCGGCCAATACCAACCCCGGCCTGACCAAGGGTGCTAGCGCGTTGGCGCTCCGGGCGACCAACCCGACCAAGATCGCCTACGTCCGCGTCGCGACCACGGACGACATCCAGGGCCAGGCCGGCGCCGAGATCGCGTACGACGTCGCCGGCGCCAAGAGCGCCTACGTCGTCGATGACACTGAAACCTACGGCAAGGGCCTCGCGGATGTGTTCGTAACAACATTCCAGAGTCTCGGCGGCACGATCGTCGGCCGTGACGGCGTCGGCCCCAGCGGCCAGTCCGACTACACGGCGCTCCTCACCGCCGCGAAGGCCAAGAATCCGCAGTTCGTCTACTTCGGCGGCGTGACCGCCGACGGCGGCGGCCTGCTTCGCAAGCAGATGGTCCAGCTCGGCATGGGCAGCATTCCGTTCGGCGGCGGTGACGGCATCAGCGATGGCTCGGCGGCGACCGCCAGCTCGTTCCTCAACATTGCCGGTCCCGACGGCGACATGAACACCTACATGACCGTCGCCGCAATCGGCCTGATTCCGAACGCCGCGAAGTTCGCGGCCGACTACAGCGCCAAGTACGGGACCGAGCCAGGCGCCTACAGCGCCTCCGGCTACGCCTGCGCCCAGATCTTCCTGCAGGCCCTCAAGACGGTCGGCAGTGGACGCGAGGCCGTCCGCGCGTACGTCACCACCACGGCCAACACCTTCTCCACCGTGCTCGGCACCATCTCGTTCGACGCGAACGGCGATACCAGCCAGCACATCATCAGCTTCTACAAGTTCGACCCGGCCACGAAGGACTGGGCGTTCTTCGAGCAGAAGGACTTCGTGAGCGGACAGGTGACCTACCCATCGCCTGCAGCCTCGGCCGCAGCCTCTTAGAGGCAGCTCTCGAAATCCGATCCAGGGGGGCCGGAGTTGTCTCCGGCCCCCCTCTATGATCCGCACAACCTGCCCGACCAAAGCCTGACCCAGGAGACTCCGTGGACGCCGGGATCCTGACCTACCAAGCTCTCAACGGCCTGACCATCGGGGCCATGTACGCGCTCATTGCCCTCGGTTACACGATGGTCTACGGCATCATCGAGCTCATCAACTTCGCCCACGGCGACGTCTTCATGGTCGGCACGTTCGTGACCCTCTGGTTGCTGACCACTCTTGGGGTGCAGGGCACGATCAACAACCCGGTCCTGCTCGTGATCCTGCTCGTCGTGATGTTCGCCTTCTCCATGACCATCATGGGCCTCGTCGGCGTGCTGATCGAGCGCTTCGCCTACCGACCGCTGCGCCGAGCGCCCCGCCTGGCCCCGCTGATCACTGCGATCGGTGTGAGCTTCATCCTCCAGAACGTGATTCAGGCGACCTACAGCACCGCGCCCTTCAACACCCCCCAGGTGATCGACCCGCAGGCCGGAGTCTCGTTCACCATGCCCACCTTCAACGTGGGCGGGTTCGCTGTGACCTCGTCGAACGTGTTCCTGCCCTACGTCCACGTCTTCATCATCGTCCTAGCCATTGCGATGATCGTCGCGCTCCAGGTGTTCGTCCACCGGACCAGGCTCGGCCGGGCGATGAGATCCACCGCGATCGACCGTGACGCGGCCCAGCTCATGGGCGTCGACATCAACACCACGATTGCCCTGACCTTCTTCATCGGCTCGGCGCTGGCCGGCGCAGCCGGCGTCGCCTGGTGTCTCAACTATGGCAATACCAAGTTCGACATCGGGTTCCAGGCCGGCCTCAAGTCGTTCACGGCGGCCGTCCTGGGCGGTATCGGCAACACTACGGGCGCCGCCCTCGGCGGGTTCCTGATCGCCTTCGTCGAGGTCTTCAGCTCGCAGCTGGGCTACGCCCGCTGGAGCGAGGCTATCGTGTTCAGCATCCTCATCCTGGTGCTGGTCTTCAAACCGACCGGCATCCTGGGCCAGCAGCTGGCGGAACGAGCATGAGCCGGCTCAGATCGCTCCTCTTCTGGCGTCCCGGATCCCCTGCCCGGCTGGCATTGGCGAGGCTGCGGGCACGGAGTAGGCCGGTCACCACGCCGACTGCCCGGTTCTTCGGAGGCCACCAGTCGCTGTCGGTCATCGTCGGCATGTCGATCGTCACGGCGATCCTGCCCTTCATCATCCTGCTGCCGCCGTTCAACGGCTTCGGCTCGCAGACAGACTTCGTGGACGGTTTCGCCTGGGCGGGGGTCTGGGTGCTGCTGGCGATCGGCCTCAACGTCGTGGTCGGGCTGGCCGGGCTGTTGGACCTTGGCTATGCCGCGTTCTTCGCCATCGGTGCCTACACCTACGCCTACGGTGCATCGCCCTTCTCGCACAACCACATCCCCTTCTGGCCGATGCTTCTCGTCGGGGCGGCCGTAGCCGCAATCTTCGGCCTGCTGCTGGGTGCACCGACGCTCCGGTTGCGAGGCGACTACCTGGCCATCGTGACCCTCGGCTTCGGCGAGATCGTCCCGGTCGTGTTCAACAACTCGGACCAGTACACCAACGGCACGAACGGCATCACCGCGCTGTACCAGCCGTCGCTGCCCATCTACGGCAACTTCGGGTTCGGCGATCCCGTGCCTTACTACGTAACGGTGGCGGTGATCATCGCGATAGCGATGATGCTGCTGTATCGGCTGCAGGATTCCCGGCTCGGCCGGGCCTGGATGGCCGTCCGCGAAGACGAGCTCGCGGCGGCCAGCATGGGCATCAACACCGTCACCACGAAGCTGCTCGCGTTCGCCATCGGGGCATCGACATCCGGGCTGGCGGGCGTTTACCTCAGCTCCAGGCTCGCGATCGTCTCGCCGCCCCAGTTCAGCTTCACGGTTAGCTTCACCGTCCTGGCGATGGTCGTCCTGGGCGGGATGGGCAACATCTGGGGCGTGGCCGCCGGCGCCTTCGTCGTTTACGAGATCCAGAGCCAGGGCCTAAAGCAGCTCAACCAGTTCGTGAGCGGTCTGGGCGTTCCACCGATCCATCTCGGGCCGATCAATTTCGACCTGACGGCCATCAACTTCATCAACTACCAGTACCTGCTGTACGGGCTGGCGCTGGTCGGCATGATGCTGCTGAGACCGGAGGGCCTCTTCCCGAGCCGCCGCCGGAAGGCGGAGCTGCACGACATCGAGGATGCGGCTGCTGGCAACCAGGAGCTGGTGGAGCCATGAGCGATCAGACTGCACCCCCCGTCCTGCGGACCGTGGGCCTCACCAAGAAATTCGGTGGCCTAGTCGCCGTCCGCAACGTCGACTTCGATGTCGCTCCCGGCTCGATAACGAGCCTCATCGGGCCGAACGGTGCCGGCAAAACAACCCTCTTCAACGTGGTGGCCGGCCTGTACGAGCCGACCTCGGGTCAAGTCGAGTTCCTGGGCCGTCGGATGATCGCGGCGCCCGAGCGTGGCTGGCTCGAGCCCGTGTTCTGGATTCTGCCGCCCTTCCTGATGTGGGCTCTCACATACGTGGCCGCCAGCGCCGGCGTCGGCGCCGGGACCGACTTGATCCAGATCATGATCCTGGTCGGCCTGGGGCTCCTGATCGTAACCCTCATCACGGCTGTGATCCGGCCGGCCTGGTACGACCGTTTCCTGGTTCAGATGGGCATCTTCAAGTGCGCCAGACCGAATGACATGGTCCTGGCTGGGATCGGGCGCACGTTCCAGAACATCCGCCTCTTCGCCAACATGACTGCGCTGGAGAACGTCCTCGTGGGCATGCACGGCCGGCTTCGGGCGAGCCCCCTCGACGCCGTTCTCCGAACTCCCAGCCAGGTGCGTGAGGAATCCGCTTCAGCCACCGAGGCGCGGCGGCTCCTGAGCTTCGTTGGTCTGCCGACCCGCGAGGGGGAGCTGGCCAGAAACCTTCCCTACGGCGACCAGCGGCGCCTCGAGATCGCCCGGGCGCTGGCAACCAAGCCGAAGCTGCTGCTCCTCGACGAGCCGACCGCCGGGATGAACCCTTCGGAGACGGCCGCCATGATGGCCCTGTTCGGCCGGATCAGAACCGAGCTCGGCCTGCCCATTCTCCTGATCGAGCACGACATGCGCGTGGTCATGGGGGTCAGCGACAGGATCACGGTCCTGGACCACGGCGAGAAGATCGCCGAGGGCACGCCGGCCGAGGTCAGGGCGGATAGCCGAGTGATCGAAGCCTATCTCGGCAAGGGCGCGGCATGAGGCTCTGGCGGACCGATTCCTCCGCCCCGAGCGTCGCGGCTGCAATCGACTCGAGCGCGCCCCTGTTGCGCCTCCAGGACGTCCATGCCGCCTACGGCCGGATCGAGGCCTTGCAGGGCATCTCGCTCGAGGTTCGCCGCGGCGAGATCGTGGCCATGCTCGGTGGCAACGGCGCCGGCAAGTCCACGACCCTCAAGACCATCAGCGGGCTGATGCATCCCAAGTCGGGCCGAATAGAGCTCGAAGGCGTGGACGTGACGACGGTGCCTGCCCATCGCCTGGTCCAGCTCGGAATCGGCCAGGCGCCCGAAGGGCGCCGCATCTTCGGCCGCATGACGGTGACGGAGAACCTCCAGATGGGGGCCTACACCCGCCGCGACAAGGCCGAGATTGCAGCCGATTTCGACCGCGTTTTCGGCCACTTTCCGCGCCTCCAGGAACGCCGGAGCCAGTCGGCTGGGACGCTCTCCGGCGGCGAGCAGCAGATGCTGGCCATCGGTCGTGCGCTCATGGGCCGGCCCAAGCTGCTGCTCCTGGACGAGCCATCCATGGGCCTGGCACCGAACCTGGTCGAGCAGATCTTCGAGATCATCAAGGACATCAACGCCCAGGGAACGACGATCCTCCTGGTCGAGCAGAACGCCCAAATGGCTCTTCAGGTGGCCGGCCGCGGCTACATCCTTCAGACCGGCAAGATAGTCCTGGCGGACACCTCGGCAGCTCTCGCTCAGAACGACCAGGTCAAGAAGGCATACCTCGGCGGATAGCCGACCGGGCCAGCTGCCGGGATCGGCCGCCCTCGCGGCCGCTGCGCTCCGCGAGGGCTAGTAGAGCCGGCGGCGGCGCTCCTCAAAGACCTCGAACACGCCGCGTGCGAACAGCACCAGGCCGACGGCCGCGAGCCAGAGGCCGACGCCTCGCTGGGGTGGCCACGGCAGGAGCTGCTGCTGTGCCAGGCTGACCAGACTCAGGACATAGCCAAGCAGGAGCGCTGCGAATAGCGCCATGTACGACAACGGGTGGTCGATCGCGATCGGCGCTTCCGAGGCGAAGGGGAGCGTGATCAGCAGAAGCGTTGCCACGGACGCCAGGAACATCAGGAAGACGCGGCCGTCGGAGATGCCGACGCCAGTCTTGGCGGGCAATTCGCCGGGCCCACCGCCGATCTGCCACCACTGCAGCATGGTCGAGCCGACGATCACGATCGCGCCGATGGCTACGAGCCAGTGACCGCGGCTGGCCGAGGTGTGATGCATCGCAGGGTTCCTTAGGACTCGTAGACTTCAAGACTCGTAGACTTCGGGGCGAAGCACGCCCACGAAGCGGAGGTTCCGATATACCTCCCCGAAGTCGAGACCATACCCCACGACGAAGGCGTCCGGGATCTGGAATCCAACATAGTCGAGCGGGATCTCGACCAGGCGACGAGCCGGTTTGTCGAGCAGGGCGCAGACCTTGATCGAGCGCGGATTCTTTCCTTTGAGGTAGCGGATCAGGTAGTTCAGGGTCAGCCCGGTGTCGATGATGTCCTCGACGAGCAGAACGTCTCGGCCCTCGATCGGCGCGCTCAGGTCCTTGAGGATTCGGACCAGCCCGGAGGACTCGGTCGACGTTCCGCCGTAGCTCGAAACCTCCATGAGGTCGATCCGCAGCGGCAGGCTGATATGCCGCATCAGGTCGGCCATGAACGGCAGTGAACCTTTGAGGACACTCACGAGCGTCAACTCGCGTCCGGCGTAGTCGCCGGTGATCTGCTGCCCCAGTTCGGCCACTTTGGCTTCGAGTTGCTCTTCGGACAGCAGCACCTCCGCGACGTCGGTGACGAGATCCTGGGCTGGCTTCATCGATACCTCTTACCTCACCTGGGGGCTGCGTGGGCGGCTGCTGACGCGGCCCTCCTCCCGGCGCGACGACGGGCGGAGCGAGAGCGACGTTTTTGGCCGGGGCGTGGCTCCGTGCCTGCTGCAGGCGCCGTAAGGTCGGCGCCGCCCTTCTGACTGCCGGACCGACCGAGCCCGGCCCGCGCGTCGCCCAGCACCAAACTGCCCTCGGCCTCCTGATGTGGTGTGACCTGACCTGACGCGCCGCTCAACTCTGACACGAGTGCCGCCCGACCGTACTTGAGCATGAGGGCTCGGAAATCGCGGGCGTAGAAAAGTTTGATCCGGAGGCCGGGGTATAGCTCGCGGAGCCGGCGGACTTTGCGGTTCTTCTTTCGGACCAGTCGCTGCTGGAGCGTCGTCAGTTCGACGAAGACCTCGAGGTCGGGCAGGAAGAAATCGGGCGCGAAGCTCTCCAGGACGTTGCCATCGAGGTCCCACAGGATCGGGAAGACCTTTGGCTCATATTGCCAGGCGACCTCGTAGAAGTCGAGGATGCGGGCGAATTCGGCCTCGCTCGCATGGGCGAACCCAGAGTCCGACCGCGGACCGGGGGCCGTCGCCTCGTCGGTCATGCCATCCGACCCGTGCTGAGCTGCTCTCGCGGATTCACATCCCAAGTTTATCCGCTCGACGCATTCGAGGATGCCTCGCACGGTCCGGTGGATTGCTTCGAATACTCCCCAGGGGTATCATCTGGACTTCGCCGCAACCTTGGTGAGAGGTTTCGATCGACCCGGCGATCAAGAAACGAGGCCAGAGTTGGCAGTACAGGACGAGTCGGCGAAAAGGGGCGTCGCAGAGTCGGCCGCCGCAACCCTGGATGCACCCGGCATCGGAACCCACACGTCCGAGCTGGATCCGACCTTCCGCCATTCGTATTCGCGCGATCAGTCGATCTTGATCCGGCGTCTGCGGCGTATCGAGGGCCAGGTTCGGGGCATCGAACGAATGATCGAGCGCCGCGAGTACTGCGTCGACATCCTGCAGCAGACGGCAGCGCTCCGGGCCGCCGTGGACTCGGTCGCCCTGTTGATCCTCGAAGACCACGTCCAGGGCTGCGTGCGGACAGCCGCCGAACAGGGCGATGCCGATCGATACATCGAAGAACTGCTCGATGTCGTTCGCCGGGCTCTCGGGAAGCCCGTGAGGAACCCGCACGTCTGAGGAGACGTCGGCGACGTCGTCGTGGGTGAGTTGCGCGAAGAATTGCGCCTGCCCCGGATGCTCGTCCACGTACAGCCGTTGACGTAGCGATTTGTCCACAATCGTCCAAGACTCGACCAGATTGGTGGAGAACCTCGTTGACGGGCCGGTGGATGGTGCCTAGTCTCCGAAATCCGCACCGCTGCTGCGGACCGCAAGATGGGTAACCGCTTTGGCGAGAGGCCTGGGGAAACCCGGCCGGAGACTGGACCAGCGCGGGAAGACCGAGGGACGCCGGGTGCGAGAAGAGCCAACGCCGGGAGCGGCGCGACCGTGAGGAAACGGGAGTCCATGGATGACCCCGCTTCCTGATCGCGATCCGCTCCCGACGTGCGTCAAGGACCTCGCCCCGCTACCGGATGCGTACGTGTCGACGGTCCGAGCCGGCCTCGACGCTGCCCTCCGCGATGGCAATCCCTCGGCAGTGGCGGTTCGCCGCCAGCCGTCGGAGGTGCCCGCGCCAGGTCTTACGGAGGCTCAGCTCGAAGCGATCGGCGACCATGTCCGATTGCTCGTGGCCTGGAACGAAGTCATGAATCTGAGCGGGATACGCCTGCCGGAGCTGATCGCTCGCGAGCATGTGCTCGATAGCCTGACCGCGGTCCCACTTCTGCGCCGAGCCGGGATAGACGAGTTCGTGGATCTCGGCAGTGGCGGCGGCTACCCCGGCCTGCCACTGGCCCTCGCCTTGCCGGCGCGCCAGGCGCTGCTGGTCGAATCCATCGCCAAGAAGGCGCGCTTCCTGACCGTGGCCGTGGACGCGGCGGGGATCGGCGATTGCGTTGCGGTCCTGGCCGCCCGGGCCGAGGCCGTGGCGGCGGACCCACGCCATCGCGGTCGCTGGCAGGCAGTCGTGGCGCGGGCGGTTGCCGAACTCTCCGAACTCTCCGAGCTGTCACTGCCACTGATGCGTATCGGCGGGCTTCTCGTAGCGTGGAAGCGGCGCCCGCTGGACGACGAGCTTGGTCGATCGGAGCCGGCGCTGCGCCAGCTGGGCGGCTGCATTGCGGCTGTTGAGCCCGTGGCCGTGCCCGGGTTGGAAGACCACGTTCTGGTGGTCGTCGAGAAGATTGATGAGACGCCGCCCGGGTTTCCACGCGACCCCGCGGCGCGCCGGCGACATCCCTTGTAGGGCCGGCTATGCGAATCGCGGTTCTGTCCGACATCCACTCCAACCTGCGGGCGCTCGACGCCGTGCTGGGCTCGCTCGGAACGGTGGATGCGGTCTGGCATCTCGGCGACGTCGTCGGCTACGGTCCGGATCCGGACCCGGTCGTGCGGCGGCTCGTCGACGCAGGCGCGATCGGCGTGAAGGGCAATCACGACGACGCGGCCTGCGGCGGTTCGATCGAAGATTTCAACCCCGACGCCCAAAGAGCCGCGGAGTGGACGCGCGCTCACATCGACCACGCGACGCTGACCTATCTGGCCGGTTTGCCAGAGGTGCTGACGCCCGACGGTACGGACTTCACCCTGGTGCACGGCAGTCCGCGCGATCCGATCTGGGAATACCTGGACTCGAAGTCAGCGGCCCGGGAGAGCCTGGCCGTTCTCGAGACGCGCCACTGCCTGGTCGGCCATACGCATGTCCCTTTGGTCTTTCGCGAGAGGCGCGGCGCCATCGAAAGGATGACCGTCGACCCGGAGAGCCGGCTGGAGCTGGACGAGGGCCGGATGATCCTGAATCCCGGCAGCGTCGGGCAACCGCGCGACGGATGCCCTGATGCCAGCTACGTGATCCTCGACACGACCGCCGGTCACGCCACGTGGTATCGCGTCGCATACGACATCGCCGCGGTCCAGGCAGCCATCCGGGCGGCCGGCCTCCCGGGGAGCCTGGCCCGGCGGTTGACCTACGGTCAGTGATCGCCTCCGTGCACCAGCGTCGACGGTCGAAGCGCGCCTCGGCCGGATCGGATGGCCTCCGGGCTCCCGCTTCGGTTCGTGTTGAAGAGGATCCCAGGCACCCTCGCCCGGTGCCACTGGAAGGGCTTCGTCGGGCCGAACGGCATGCTAGCCTAACCCGGGTCCGCCGAACGACCGCGTCCGGCCGGGCATGGGTGTCGACTGGGGCAGGGACGGCCGGTCCGCCCCGGAAGCCGAACACCACGACCGCCAAACCTCACCGAGGATCGTGCGTTCAATGACCGCTTCCCGCCCGCCTCTCCACGGTCGCAAGCTGGGCGACCGGCGCGTGGTGGTCGATCGGCCGCACTCCGCCTACTTCCGCTACGCCGGGCCGGGTACCATGGTTGCCAAAGCGGCGGCGAGTGCACCAACCACGGCCCTCGGCCGCCGCGTGGCGCGCGTCAGGGCGTTCATCTTCGGCAGGCCCCTGGCGAACGACCAGGAGATCGAGGAGCGCCTCTCAAAGAAGCTGGCCCTGCCGATCTTCAGCTCGGATGCAATCTCGTCTTCGGCCTACGCGACCGACGAGATCCTCAAGGTTCTCGTGCTTGCGGGACTGCTCGCTCTGACGTGGTCGTTGCTGGTCGCGGCCGCGATCGCACTAATGCTGACGATCGTAGCCTTCAGTTACCGTCAAGTCTGTCGGGCGTATCCATCCGGGGGCGGTGCCTACGTCGTCGCCCGTGAGAACCTGGGCCCGCGGTTCGGACTCATCGCAGCCGCCGCTCTGATGGTCGACTACGTGATGACCGTCGCCGTTTCGAGCGCTTCCGCGCTGGCCAACCTGGCCACCGCCTGGCCTGCCATCGGCCCTTACAGGGTCGAGCTCGGTGCCGCGGTCATCGTCCTGGTCACCGCGGCCAACCTGCGCGGCATCCGTGAATCGGGGAACATCTTCGCCCTGCCGACGTACATGTTCGTGGTGATGGCTCTGCTCACGGTCGGCGTCGGAATCGTGAACGTCGCGACCGGTCAGGCCCACCACCTCCCGGCGCCGCAATACGCCATCGCACCGGGAACGCAGATGCTGACTCTCTTCCTGCTTCTCAAGGCCTTCGCGGGCGGCTCGGTGGCTCTCACCGGCGTCGAGGCGATCGCCAACGGCGTGCCCGCCTTCAAGCCGCCAGAGCCGAAGAACGCGGCCAACACGTTGATCATGATGGCCATACTGCTGGGCACGATCTTCATCGGGCTGACCTTCGTGGGCATGCAGTACGGCGTCCAGGCCACCACCGACCAGGGCGCGACCGTCCTCGGCCAGGTCGGCGCGGCCGTCTTTGGGGATGGAGCGATCGCGTTCGTTTTCCTGCAGATCAGCGCCGCGCTCATCCTCTTCCTCGCCTGCAACACGAGCTTCAACGCCTTCCCGCGACTCGCCTCGATCCTGGCCCAGGATGGCTACATGCCGCGCCAGTTCAGCTTCCGGGGGGACCGGCTGGCCTTCTCCTGGGGCATCGTGGTCCTGGCCGCCGTGGCGATCGGCATGGTCGTGATGTTCAAGGCCGATACGCATGCCCTTATCCCGCTCTACTCAGTCGGCGTCTTCATCTGCTTTACCCTCTCCCAGACCGGCATGGTCATCCACTGGCGCAAGGAGCGCAGCTCGGGCTGGGCCTGGCGAAGCCTGGTCAACGGCTTCGGAGCGGTCCTCACCGGTGTGGTCTTCCTGGTCGTCGCCTCGGAGAAGTTCTTCGACGGCGCCTGGATGGTTCTCCTCTTCATCCCTCTTCTGATTGCCATGATGCTGTTCGTCGGCCACCAGTACGCCGCCTCGGCGCGATCGCTGGAGATGAGACCCGGCGGAGCCGTTCCACAGCCTCACCGGCACAACCGGGCCATCATTCCGATCCCAGGCGTAAACCGGGCCGTGGTTCAGGCCCTCAACGTGGCCCGATCGATCACCACCGACATACGGGCGGTTTACGTCTCCGACGATTCGAAGAAGAGCGACGAGGTTCGCGAGCGCTGGGCCGTAGCCGTCCCCGACGTTCCGCTGGTCGTCGTAGAGTCGCCTTACCGGGCGGTGATCGCGCCTCTCGTCGCCTACCTCGACGTCCTGGACCGCACCTGGCCGTCGGAGCACGAGGAACCGGTCACATTCATCCTGATCCCCGAGTACGTCGCCCGGAACTGGTGGGAACGGCTGCTGTACAACCAGGCCGCCAAGCAGATGCGGTCCACGCTCCTCGGGCGGCCCCACACGGTCGTGATCAACGTCCCGTATCGCCGTGACGAGGCCCGAGCCGCGGCGGCAGAAACGGAGCCGGCGGGAACTCTCGTGGCGGCCGACAACGGCCGGGGCCACTGAAGGATCCGCGATGCTCTGCCCCGGCTGTGGCGCCGAGACGCCGGACGCGGCCGAACTTCGAACCGATCACCTGTACGTCGGGGCCTCCCCGGGCTGCTGGGCTGCCTACATGGAGCTGCTCGGGTGGCAGCTGTCGGACCCTGCGCTCGCCGAAGAACGCCAGCTGAGCGCGGACGTCTACATGGCACAACACCCCGGAGTCGAGGGCCGACAAGCAAGCCAATCGGTCTGGGTCCACCTCGTCGGCCTGTGTTTGAGCCTCGACCACGACTTCGATGGCCTGCACTCGGCGAGGGCGAAGGCGCGGCTCGCGGCTCCTGGCGCCCTCTTCCCCTGGCTCGAGCCACCGCAATCGTTCGGTAGCCTGACCGTTCTCGACGTGCTGGCCAAGAGATCAGCGAAGGATCATCGCGTCGCGGTTCAGCGGTGGGCGCAGACGGTCTGGGACGCCTGGGGAACCCATCGGGCGGTGGTTCGCAAACGGGCCGCGGGGCTCCTCCGACCGGGCAGCTGACCGGGCCTTACGGCGCCCTCTGGCGTCCGAACGGCCCCAATCAGATGCGCCGCCGGGACGGCACATCCATTTGTCTTCGGCCCGTACGCCAGGCCCGACCGGTGGTATCGTTCCGGCTCGTACGCGGTCGAAGACGCGACCTGTGACGAAAACGGAGGTACGGTGCCAGACGCGATTTCGCCGGTCTTCCGGCGCGCCGTCATCGCGCTGAGCGGTGGCCCCGTCGACAACGCCATCGTTCGTCTGGCCCTAGAAGTCACCCGCCAGGCCCACGCCCAGCTGATCGCGGTCCACGTGGTCGAACTCGACTGGACACAGCCCCTCGACGCGGACGTGGCCGAGCGGTCGGAAGAGGCCCAGCGGGTGCTCGACGCGGCTGAGGCCATCGCCGAGGCGATGCACGGCAAGATAGAATCGGTGCTCGTCCAGGCTCGCGACGTCGGGGCTGCCATCGTCGACGAGGCTGCCGCGCGCGACGCAGATCTGCTGATACTGGGCCTGACCTATCGCACCCGCTTCGGCGGCGACTTCGCCATCGGGCGGGCCGTTCCCTACGCATTGAAGAACGCACCCTGCGCCGTGTGGGTGGTGCGCGAGCCGATGGGCGAGGAGTCGCAATGAAGATCGTGATCGTGGGCTGCGGTCGGGTCGGATCGACGCTGGCCGAGAACCTAGATGCAGCGGGTCACGAAGTCATCATCTTCGACATTCGAACACCCGCGTTCGACCGTCTGCCGGAGACCTTCAAGGGCGCGGCGATCCGGGGCGACGGCACCGATGAGGAGGTCCTTCGGCGGGCCGGTGCGTACGGAGCCGACATCTTCCTGTCTCTGACCGAGGGCGACAACCGCAACGTCATGGCCGCCCAGGTGGCCACGGAATCGCTCGCCATCCCGCAGGTGCTGGCCAAGATCAACGACCCGGTCAGGGCCGCGGCCTATCCCGAGCTGGGCGTGGCCACCCTGTGCCGGACCAACCTCATGGTCGACCAGGTGGCGACCTTCCTGAACCTGCCGATGCAGACGGGGCCCGGTATCGATATCCCCACGACTCCCGGCCACGAGCATCCGCATCCAACTGCCGAACGCATCGACAGACCGGCCCATCCGGCGGTCGAGTCCCCGCCAGCAAGCGGGGCAGCCGGGGCAGCCGGCCGCCCCACTGTCACCACCACCGGGCCCGATGCAGCCCGGGCCCAGCGGACCGGCTTTCGGCGCTGGCGCGGCTGAGCGCGGGTAGGAGGTCGACGTGTTCGTTATCGTCGTTGGCGGCGGCAAGGTCGGGTACTTCCTGGCCCGCGAGCTCATAGCGGCCGGCCACGAGGTCGCGCTGATGGAGCGCGATCGGATTCGCGCCGCGCAGATCACCGAGGAGATCGGTTCGATCGTCATCCCGCATGACGGCTGCGAGGGCAAGTACCTCGCCGAGGCCGGCGCCAACCGGGCCGACATCGTCGCCGCGGTCACGGGCGATGACGAGGACAACCTCGTCATCTGCCAGATGGCGAAGCACCACTTCGACGTGCCGCGAACGATCGCCCGGGTCAACAACCCCAAGAACGAGAGCCTCTTCAAGCACCTCGGCGTGGACGAGATCGTGTCGCCGACGCGCATGATTCTCGGCTCGATCGAGACTGACATCCCGGTCCACGAGCTGCTTCATCTTGCCGCGCTCGGTGCCGGCGAGCTCGAGCTGGTGGAAGCGCAGCTGCGCGAGGGATCGCCCGCGATCGGTCAGCTGGCCGGGAGCCTGCAACTCCCCGACGGCTGCTCGATATTCACAATCATTCGCGGCGAGCGGGCCCTCTCGATCAGATCCGACACGGACCTGCGCGAGGGCGACAAGGTCATCGGCATCGGCCGGACGGAGTGCGAAGGCGAGCTCCACAGGATTCTGCTAGGCGAGTCCGAAGCCCCGGCCTGAAGCCACGAGCCCGCTTGCCGGGGCGTCGGGCTGGTGGCCGACCACGTCCCCGAGGTCATGGGGTTCCCCGGCAGGCCCCGCCCGAATTCAACCGGAAAGCGCCCCGGACGCTGCCATGGTCCCGAACGCCTCGGCCGGGGAGAGGAACCGTTCGGCCCTGCCGACAGCCACACGCCGCTCTGAAGGGCACCGGGTCGATGGGACCTCGGCCGAACGCTCGGTGTTCCGGCCGCGCTTCTGAATTGCGTTCACCGCCGGCACCCGGCCCGCTACGAGCCTCCGGGCTGCATGCTGCGGTGAGCTCAGGGCCTGACGTGCCCCGGACTTTGTCTCTGGAACGCATTTTCCGGAACACTCTTGACAACGTTATTGTCAAGGTTCTAGGGTCTCCCTGTGACGTTCGGCCGGTCGGCCGGGTCCGTGTGGGCCTCCAGATGATCAGAACCCGACCGGTTGGAGGTGTTAGATGACCATCGTTCGCCGCAGTGGCTTCGGGGACCTGCTCTCGCTCCGCCAGGCCATGGACCGGCTGTTCGAAGAGAGCTTCGTCTATCCCCGGACGTGGCAGTTCGGCGAAGGCCAGCTCGTTCCGGTTGACGTGTACGCCACCAGTGACGACGTCGTGGTCGAGGCGATCCTGCCGGGCGTCAAGCCGGAGGAAGTCGACATCACGGTCGAGGGCAGCACTCTCACCATCGCCGGCGACACGAGCTCCATGATCCCGGAGCGAGAGGGACTTCTTCTGCAGGAGATTCGGCGCGGCCGGTTCATGCGGACGCTCACCCTGCCCGCGGGGCTGGAGCCGGACAAGGCCACGGCCGCCTTCGAGGACGGCATCCTGACGCTTCGGATCCCGAAGGCCGAGCAGGTCAAGCCGCGGCAGATCAAGATCACGTCTGGCGATGGCCAGCATGAGAAGCCATCCAGAGTCGAGGCGAAGTAGGCAGTCGGTGTCCGATCGAAGGTTCCAGCGAGACCCTGAGCGCCCGTGCTTCGTCATCAGCGTGGCGGCCAGCCTGGTACAGGCCCACCCGCGGACGCTCCGAATCTACGAAGACGAAGGCCTGCTGGCACCCGCCCGGACACCGACGAACATCCGCCTCTACTCCGAGAACGACATCCGGCGCATCCTGTGGATCCGGCGCCTCACCCAAGAGCGCGGCGTTAATCTGGCCGGGGTGCGCCTCCTGTTCGAGCTCGAGGAGAGACTCGGGACGCGGCTCCTGGAAGCCCTCTTCGACGAGGCCCAGGCCCGCGAGGCCGGAACGGCGGCAGCAGCGCACGGGGCGGGTACGGATGAATCCACTGAGACTCCGATCCCCGGCACCGCTGAAACCTCTCCTGAGAGGAGTGGCTACGACGCCGGCCCGGACGACCGCCGAATGGCCGCCGGGACTGATGGTTGGGCGACACCCGTCGCTCGGCCGATTACACGTATAGTGGCCACCCGGGTGACCACGACTCGATCAGGAGATTCCAATGACTGACCGGCCGGCCGACAAGGACGACGAGCAGCAAGTCAAGAACGAAGATCGCGCGCACAACAAAGAGCCGTTCGTCCAGGTGTCCGGCGTGCGGGAGCTGCCGCTCGTCGCCCTGCGCGAGACCGTCATCTTCCCCGAAATGATCGTTCCGCTTCAGGTTGGCCGAGACAAGAGCGTCGCCGCCCTGAATGCCGCCACGGCTGTCAGCGGCCCCATCGCCCTGGTCACCCAGCGCCAGGCGGAGCGCGAGGAGATCGAGGATCCCTCGGAGCTGTACGCCGTCGGAACCCTGGCCAAGATTGCCCAGGTGGTCCAGCTTCAGGACGGGACCGTTCGGGCGATCGTCCAGGGCCAGAGCCGTCTGCGCGTCCTCGGCTTCGTCCAGACCAGCCCGTACGTCATCGTCAAAGTGGAGGAGATCGCGGACGTAGCCCCGGAGGGCATCGAGATCCAGGCCCTGATGCGGACGGTCCAGGCCCAGATCGAGCAGTACGTCGCCAACGGCGCACCCGTACCGCCTGAAGCGGCCGTCGCTGCGCGCAACATCAGCGAACCGGGCCTGCTTGCCGACATGGTGGCCTACAGCCCGGACCTCTCCACCGAGCAGCGGATGGAGCTCCTCGAGACAAGCGACGTAGTCGAGCGACTCAAGATCGTCTCCGCGTTCCTCGGCCGCCAGATCGAGATCCTCGAGCTGAAGGGCAAGATCCAGTCCGAGGTCAAGTCCGAGATGGACAAGACCCAGCGCGAGTACATCCTGCGCGAGCAGCTGAAGGCCATCCAGCGCGAGCTCGGTGAGGACGATCCGCAGCAAGCCGAGATCAACGAGCTGCGCGAGAAGGTCGAAGCCGCCGGTATGCCGGAGGAAGTCAAGGTCCGGGCGCTCAAGGAGGTCGACCGGATGAGCCGGATCCCGTCGGCCTCGCCCGAGGTCGGCGTTATCCGAACCTACGTCGACTGGCTCATCGCCCTGCCCTGGAACCAGTCCACCACGGACAATCTAGACATCAAGGCCGCGGCCAGGATTCTCGATGAGGACCACTACGGCCTAGAGAAGATCAAAGAGCGCATCCTCGAGTACCTGGCCGTTCGAAGCCTGGCGGAGACTCTGCGGAGCCCGATCCTCGCCTTCGTCGGACCGCCCGGTGTCGGCAAGACCTCGCTCGGCAAGAGCATCGCCCGAGCCATGGGACGCAAGTTCGTGCGCATGAGCCTGGGCGGCATCCACGACGAGGCGGAGATCCGCGGCCATCGGCGTACCTACATCGGCGCCCTGCCCGGTCGAATCATCCAGAGCATCAAGACGGGGGGCTCGAACAACCCGGTTTTCATGCTCGACGAAGTTGACAAGATCGGCATGGACTTCCGTGGCGATCCGAGCTCGGCACTCCTCGAAGTACTCGATCCGGAGCAGAACAACACGTTCCAGGACAACTACCTGGAGGTGCCTTTCGACCTCACGAAGGTGCTCTTTATCACGACGGCCAACCTGCTCGACCCGATCCCGGCGCCGCTGCGCGACCGCATGGAGGTCGTCCAGCTGCCGGGCTACACCGAGACCGAGAAGATCGAGATCGGCAAGCGTTTCCTCATTCCCAAGCAGATGAGGAACCATGGCCTGAGCGAGAAAACGATCGCCATCACGGACGAGGCGATGGTCGAGCTGGTCCGCTCGTACACCCACGAGGCCGGCGTCCGCAATCTCGAGCGCGAGATCGCGAACGTCATGCGCAAAGTGGCGAGGGCGGTGGTCGAGGGCCGCAAGCGCAAGACCGTAGTGGACGTCAAGAAGCTCGTCGAGTACCTGGGGCCGCAGCGCTTCGAGTACGGCGAACTGGAGGCCGAGGACCAGATCGGCTCCGCGACGGGCCTGGTCGTGACCGAGGTCGGCGGCGACGTGATCGCCATCGAGGTCACGCTTATGGAGGGCAAGGAGGACTTCATCCTCACCGGCCAGCTCGGCGAGGTGATGCGCGAATCGGCGCGAGCCGGTTTGTCCTGGATCCGCGCCCACGCCACGGCGCTCGGTATCAAGCGCGAGGTGTTCGAGAAGAACACGCTGCACATCCACGTGCCGGCCGGCGGCATCCCCAAGGACGGTCCGTCGGCGGGCATCACGATGGCTACGGCCATGGTCAGCGCCTTCACCGGCATCCCCGTCCGCAAGGACGTGGCGATGACCGGCGAGATCACACTCCGCGGCCGGGTTCTCCCGATCGGCGGGCTGAAGAGCAAGATCCTGGCGGCGCACCTGTCGGGCGCCAAGATGATCATCCTGCCGCGCAAGAACGAGAAGGATCTGCGGGATATTCCAGAGGAGATCCGAAAGCAGATCAAGCTCGTAACGGTCGACAACATGGAGCAGGTTCTCGATGCGGCTCTTCGGCGCAAGCCCACGCCGCTGCCGGCCGAACCGGCCAAGACTGCCGAGGGCGGCAAGGAACCCGAGCCGGAGCCCGAGACCGATCACCGGGTCACCCGGAGCTTCCCGCCGCCGGTCGATCAACCACCGGCGATGGCGCTCGCCGAGCCACGTCTGGCCACATGGACGGCCGAGTAGGCATCCAGCACGGTCGAATCGATTGGCCGGCGGCGACGCCGGCCAATCGGCGAGTACAAGGCGCCGCCGGGACGAGTTCCGGGCCAGGCGGGGCCGAGCATCGCGAGCGAGCGTACTCCGAGGTGCGTGAGCGAGGCTTGGAGGCGGTAACGGAGGCATCGCCCGTCTGAGCGGCGCCGTCAGGGCCTAGAGGGTCCAATGGAATACAAGGATTACTACCAGACGTTAGGAGTGCCGAGAACGGCGCCTCCCGCGGAAATCAAGAAGGCGTATCGGCGGTTGGCACGCGAGCTCCACCCTGACCGCAATCCCGGCGACAAGGGCGCAGAGGGCCGCTTCAAAGAGGTCAACGAGGCCCACGAGGTCCTGGCCGACCCCGAAAAGCGCAGGCAATACGACTTGCTCGGCTCGAACTGGGAGCAGGTGTCGCGCGCCGGTGGCAGGGCGGGCGGGACCGGTAGCCCGTTCGCCGGGGATCCGTTCGGGCCGGGCGGGCCCTTCGCCGGCTTCGGTGCCGCGGGCGGGGGAGACAATGTCCGCTACGAATTCCACTCAGCCGGGTCGGAAGACTTCTCCGACTTCTTCCGGGTCTTCTTCGGCGGAGCGGCTCCTGCCGGTGCGGCTCAGACGAGCACGCCGAACCGCAAGAGCGGCGGCAGCGCGGGCGGCGGCCGTCGCTCCGGCAACCCTCTGGACGACCTCTTCTCCCGGCTTCGGCCCGATGGCGCGGGTACGTCTTCGTCTGCCGGTACGGCAACTGGGGCGACCCCGGGCGATGCCCCCGGCGCGAGGGCGGGCGGACCATCACCACGCGGCCGCGGTACCCGCCGGGGCGAAGACGTCGAGGTCGAAGTCGACTTGAGCCTTGAAGAGGCCTTTCAAGGCTCCGCCCGACTCGTCCAGGTCGGCGATCGGCGCCTCGAAGTGAAGGTTCCGGCCGGCGTAGAAACCGGTAGCAAGATACGCCTGAGCGGCAAGGCCGGGCCGGGCGCCGACGCGGGCGATCTGTATCTGATCACGAAGATCCGGCCTCACCCGGTTTTCACTCGCAACGCCGCGGACCTCACCCGCGAGTTGCCAATCACGCTCGGAGAGGCGCTGCTCGGCGGCGAAGTGGAAGTTGAGACGCTCCGTGGCCGCGTGCTGCTGAAGATACCCGCCGGGGCACAAGCCGGTCAGACGTTCAGGCTGACCGGACAAGGGATGCCTCGCCTCAAGGGCGGGGGCGTGGGCGACCTGTACGCTCGGATAAGGATCGTGATGCCCGGCAAGCTGGAGGGCCGTCAGCGAAAGACTGCGGAAGAATTCCTTCGTCAGATAGCCCAGCCGAATCCACGCAACAAGACATGACGGGTTACGCGACCGACAGAGTGCCGCCCCCACCGGCACGGGAACTCCGTGAGCCGGTGGGCCACCGAGCATTCGCAACGGGGCCCGGGCGGCCCACTGCGAGAAAGCCATGAACCTCGACCGCTTCACCCAGAAGGCCCAGGAATCGATAGTCGCCGCCCAGCGCCTCGCCGAGGAGCTGCAGAGCCCAGTGCTCGATTCCGAGCATCTCCTCGCCGCTCTCGTGGAGGCCGACGACGGCATCCCGGCCGAGACCCTGCGCCGTCTCGGGGTCGACCTGCCGGAGCTCCGCGGCGAGCTGGCGGCTGCGCTCCAGAAGCGGGCCAGGATCCAGGGCGGTTCCCTCTCGGCGGACCCACGTGTTCGTCGGGCCATCGAGAGAGCCGCGGACGAGGCGAAGCGCCTGAAGGACGAATATGTCTCGACGGAGCATCTGCTCCTTGCCATCGCCGAGGGCGGCGGCGAAGCCCAGGCGCTGCTGGATCGTTACGGGGCCAACAAGGAGGCCGTCCTCGGAGCTCTTGCCGGCGTCCGTGGCGGCCAGCGCGTGACCAGCCAGACACCCGAGTCCACGTACGCGGCCCTCGAAAAGTACGGCCGCGACCTCACGGCCGAGGCGCGCGCCGGAAAGCTCGATCCGGTAATCGGCCGCGACGAGGAGATCCGGCGCGTCATCCAGGTCCTTAGCCGCCGCACCAAGAACAACCCCGTCCTGATCGGCGAGCCCGGTGTCGGCAAGACTGCGGTCGTGGAGGGCCTCGCCCAGCGCATCGTCCGCGGCGACGTCCCCGAGACGCTCAAGGACAAGAAGGTCGTCTCGCTTGACCTGGGGTCGATCATCGCCGGTGCCAAGTACCGCGGCGAGTTCGAGGAGCGCCTCAAGGCCGTCCTCAAGGAGATCAAGGACTCCGAGGGCCGGATCATCCTCTTCATCGACGAGCTGCACACGGTGGTCGGCGCGGGAGCGGCCGAAGGCGCGATGGACGCCTCCAACCTGCTCAAGCCGATGCTCGCCCGCGGCGAGCTGCACACCATCGGCGCAACAACGCTCGACGAGTACCGCAAGCACATCGAGAAGGACGCGGCCCTGGAGCGGCGATTCCAGCCGGTGGTCGTCGACCAGCCCACGGTCGAGGAGACGATCTCGATCCTGCGCGGGCTGCGCGAGAAGTACGAGGTCCACCACGGTGTCCGAATCACCGATTCCGCCCTTGTGGCGGCGGCCACGCTGTCGAACCGCTACATAAGCGACCGCTTTCTGCCCGACAAGGCGATCGACCTCGTCGACGAGGCGGCCAGCCGGCTGCGGATGGAGATCGACTCGATGCCGATCGAGCTGGACGAGCTCGAGCGCCGCCGCATCCAGCTCGAGATCGAACGCGAGGCGCTGCGCAAGGAGACCGACGAGGCCTCAAAGGCTCGCCTGGAGATTCTCGAACGCGAACTGGCGGATATCGGCGAGCAGGCGACTGCCATGAAGCAGCGCTGGGGAACTGAGAAGGGCGCCATCTCGGCGATCCGGGCCACTAAGTCGGAGATCGAAGCGCTCCAGGTTAGGATCGACCAGGCCGAGCGCGAGGCCGACTTCGGCACCGCCGCCCAGCTCAAGTACGGCAGGCTGCCAGAGCTACGGCAGCAGATGAAGGAGCGGGAGGCGGCGATCGCCGCGTTGTCCGGTCCGGATCGGCTCCTCAAGGAGGAGGTCACGGCCGACGACATCGCCGAGATCGTCGCGGCCTGGACGGGCGTCCCGGTCACAAAGCTGCTCGAGGGCGAGACCTCCAAGCTCGTCCATATGGAAGAGCGGCTGCACGAGCGCGTCGTGGGCCAGGACGAGGCCATCCAGGCCGTATCGGATGCGGTCAGGCGGGCGCGGGCCGGCCTCAAGGATCCTCGCCGGCCGATCGGCTCCTTCTTGTTCCTGGGCCCGACCGGCGTCGGCAAGACCGAACTGGCGCGCGCCCTGGCCGAGTTCCTCTTCGACGACGAAGCGGCCATGGTCCGCATCGACATGAGCGAGTACATGGAGAAGTTCTCCGTCTCGCGGCTCGTCGGCGCGCCTCCCGGCTACGTCGGCTACGAGGAAGGTGGCCAGCTGACCGAGGCCGTTCGACGGCGGCCTTATCAGGTCGTGCTGCTCGACGAGATTGAGAAGGCGGCCGGGGACGTCTTCAACATCCTGCTACAGGTCCTCGACGACGGACGCCTGACCGACGGCCAGGGCCGAACGGTCGACTTCCGCAACACCGTCTTGATCATGACCAGCAACGTCGGTTCGCAGTTCATCTCCGCCTTCACGGCGCGAGGCGACGCGGGCGACGAGACGGCCTACGAGGGGATGAAGCGCCAGATCACCGAGGCTCTGCGCATCCAGTTCCGGCCCGAGTTCCTGAACCGAATCGACGAAGTCATCGTCTTCCACGCCCTCAACGACGCCGACCTTGCGGCCATCGTGGAGCTGCTGCTCGCAGATCTGGGCCAGCGGCTGGCCGACCAGGACATCGAGCTGGCGTTGACTCCGGCGGCGAAAGCGCTGATCGTCCGCGAGGGGACGGACTCCGCCTACGGGGCGCGGCCGCTGAAACGCACCATCCAGCGCCTGGTCGAGAACCCGCTGGCCCGGGCCCTTGTCCGCGGCGAGTTCAAGCCTGGCACGGCGGTGGTCGCCGACGCGAACGCCATAGGTGGGGTGCTGGTCTTCCGTTCGGGCGATTCCACGGTCGTGGCGGATGCGGGTCAGCGGCGCGATGCGCGTGGGCGTGGCTCGCGGGAGCCGGCCGGCGCCGCGGCCGGAGCCGCCGCCGGGTCCTCGGCCGCGGACCGGATCTGGACGCCGCGCAACGGTGACGACGAAGGCCCGAAACGCGTCAACTAGACTTCGGGGGCTCATCCCGACGTCGTCGAGGTTCAATTGAGGTTCGAGCTCGCTCGCGACAGGCTCGAAGCGCTGCCGCGGAATCTGCCGGCGGCGCCGGCCATCCTGATGCCGATGCGGCTCGACGCGCCCGAGGCGCTCTTTCGGCCCGAGGCAGACCAGCGCGGTCGGCCTGCGGCAGTACTGGTGCTGCTGTTCCCCGATGCCGAAGGGCAGGCTCGCGTCCTGCTGACGACCCGCGTTCCCCACGGAATAGAACACGCCGGCGAGGTCAGCTTCCCAGGCGGATCGGCCGAGGCCGGCGACGCCGATCCGATCGACACCGCCCTTCGCGAGGCGGCCGAGGAGGTTGGCCTGGACCCGAATGTCTGCGGGCTGCACGTCACCGGCGTCCTGGAAGTCTTCGCCCTGACCGTTTCCGGATATCAGATCACGCCGGTCGTGGCCCTTGCCGAGCGCCGGCCGGAATGTCACCCCAATCCGCGTGAGGTGGCCCGGATCGTCGAGGCTCCGGTCGAGGCGTTCCTGCCCGACGCGCCCGTCGAGCTCGAGGAGCGGGTCATCCGCGAGCGGCTGATCCGCTACGGCCTCTATGCAGTGGAGGGCGAGCGCGTCTGGGGAGCCACGGCCCGGATGCTCGGTCAGCTCGGCGCGCTGCTAGGCATCGAACGCTCGGTGGAGACAGCAGGCCACTCGTCCGCGGCCGATCAGCGCGCCTCGCTCCCGCCCGCCACGTCCGAAGACGAGCCACTCATTCGAACCGCGACGGCCGAGGACGACCCCGCCATTCGCGACTTTGTCGAGGCGCTTGCCCCGGAGCTCGCCCACGCTCTGCCGCCTGCGTCGGAGCTCCTGCTCGCCGAGGCATCGGGCCGAATCGCCGGCGTCGCGGGCTGGGCCCCGTGGGACCGGGCTCGCACGGCCGACGACCCGCGTGGCTTCGACGGCCTCACTCTCCCGGAGGCCGATCACCCGGCCGAGCTGACACTCCTGGCCGTCGCCCCGAACCTGCGCGGCCGTGGCATCGGCCGCGGCCTGACGAGGGCCGTTGCTCGTGCCGCCGGGGCAGCGGGAAACGCCCGACTGCTCGCCTGGACGCTTGCCGACTCGGATGTCCATCCCTCGTCGATCGCTGCCCGAGCGTTCTTCCGCTCGAACGGGTTCATTGACCTCGCCCTTGATCGGCGCGTTCAGGCTCGCGGCGAGGATCGCCTGCTGCTGTGTCGCCCGCTGGGCTGACGTCAGGCCTCAGGCGACGGGCGCACGCCCGCATCCTGTGCCCGCCTCTCTCTGGCCCTCGTCCCGAGGCCCTGGCGCCCGGACCGACGGGCGGCACGGATCTCCGACCCGACCAGGAAGTCGCCATCGACTCGGATGCCTCGCCAATCGCGTAGCGACAACGCCCACCGAGACCGCTGACGGCCAGGCAATCGGACGAGGGCGAACCGGCGGCGCTCGCCCTCGATTCCGCCGCGACATCTGGATCGTCCCGAGTGGACGCATTACGCTTGCCCGTGACACGAACGGCCGACCGACGCCGCCGTACCCGACGCAAGCGAACCCGTGCCGGCAAGAGGAGGGTCTCGATGAAGGCGCCGCTGCGTTCCCCAAGGACGACACGTCCATTCGACGAAGAGTGCGTCGCCGCGCCTCGGTCAGGCCGCTGGTAGCGGCCCTCGGACTGAGCCTGTTGGGCTTCCTCGCCGTCGGGCTGGCCGGGCCCCGTCTGGCGACGGCCGCGGATGCGACCCCGTCGCCGTTCGTGCAGGGCCGCCACGTCTACGACTACGGCAGCGTCCTGTCCGCCCATTCGGTGACCACGGCCGAGGCTCTGGCCTCGCATATCGGGTCGGCGGGTGGCGGGCGAGTCGTCATCTACACCGTCCCCGAATCCTAAAGAGTGCCGAGCACTCTGGCCAAGGACTGGAGCGTCGACGGTCTGCTCCTGGCCGTCCAATATGACTTCGGACAGATGACCATGGGAGCAACCCTCAAGGGCAAGCTCACCTCCGCTCAGTCCAAGTACATCGACCGCAACGCGACGTCCGGGCCCACGTCGACCGAGAGCTGGCTCATGAGCACGCTCGCCCGCGTCGAGCGCGTTCGTCAGCGGAACAAACGTCTTCGACGGCGCCGGGATTCTCGATGCGAGCGGTAAGCAGCAGGCTGAGACGGCAGCCACGAACCTCGGCAGCCAGCTCGGAGCCACGGTCTACGTCGACATCGCCATCGGCGGCGACGACCCATCCACGACGGCGTTCTTCAACGGCGCAGCATCGACCCAAGACTTCGACAAGGCGCTCATGATCGCGCTCTCGGTCACGGGCGACCAGATCGGCGGCTACATCTACGGCACCGATCTGACCGGCAGCTACACCTCCGCCGCGCCGTGGATTCACAACACCCTGGACAACGAGATGGCTCCCAACGGGGACGTGCAGGCCGCTCTGCTGTCGGCGATCAACGCCGTCCAGAAGCCGCCCCCCATCTCGTCGGACGCGATCCTCGTGATTGTCTTCGTCGTCGTGATCGTGCTCTTCTCGATCACGACGCCGTTCCTGTGGGGTCCGTGGTTGATCCGCAGGCTGGCCGGCGTTTCGGGCCCGATCGAGAACGGAGTGCCCAGCGAAGCGACCATCCAGACGATCGCCGACACCGGAGTGACGGTCTCGATGCCGAGCGTCGGGCCGGACGCGCCCGACTACAAACTCGGGCTGGTCGTGGATCCGATCGGAGGCGGCGCACCGTACGAGGTCGTCGTCAGGGCGCTGATCCCGCGCATCTGCATCCCGATGGTCGTCCCCGGCGCCCGCGTCGGCGTCCTGATCGATCCGACCGATCCGAAGAAGGTCTCGGTCGACTTCGGCCGCATCGGCGGCGCCTCAGTGGCACCCGCGGCGCCGGCTTCGGCGAAGCAACCCCGCCCGGCGGCTTCTCTATGAACTTCGACGCGAACGGCCAGCCCGCGGCCGCCGATATTGCCGCGCTGGCCGGCGGCGTCCGGAGCGGCGCGGTCGCCTCGCACAGCGGCAGCGCCGATAAGCTGCTGGCCACCGGCACGCACGGCACGGCGGTGATCACGACGGCAAGGCCCCTCGGCAAGACCGTTCGGGACATCAATCCGGCGGCCGATCCATCGCGCCTGGACAACCCGATGTGGCTCTTCACCCTGGAGGTAGCCTGGCCGGCCAGGCGCCGTTCCCCGCCGTGTTCGGCCACCGCGTGCCGCTCGCGAAGCTTGCCTCAGTCGCCCCGGGCGTGAAGCTTGCGGTCGCGGTCGACGAGACGGACAAGAACGAGGAAGTCGCCATCGACTGGGATCGCTCGCCGATCGCTTAGCCAAGTGCCCGGCCGATTGCCCGGGCCCGCTCGGGCTCGGGGGCCGGCTCGGAAGCGCGGCCTTGCCGGCGGGTCCTACCAGGGCTCTTTCTCGGCGGATTCGCGGTCCGGTGGCAGGACGACCGGCCCGTGCGCAAGCGCGCCGTCGGCGCTGGCCGGTTGGGTGACGGGCTCGGCCGGATCCGCCGCCGCCTCGGGCGGAACGACCTCGATCGCCGCGCCCGCAAGCCGCAGCGGCTCGACGGGCCCGGGTTCCGGCGCGAACTCCACGACGATCGCCCGCATCGGCGTCAGCTCCGTCCAGGCCGCGTGGACCACGTTCGGCGGCCAGACCACGGCCTCGCCGGCGGCCACTCGCGTCCGCTCATCGCCGACCTGCGCGAAGCCGCCGCCCTCGATCACGACGAAATAGCTCAGGTTCGGGTTCGAGTGGGGCGCCATGGCAGCCCCGGGCCGAAAGGCGAGCTCGGCGATGACCCCGCGTTCGTCGTTGTGGATCGATTGCCCGTCCACGCCATGCGTTCCGGAGGGGCCTTCGTGCCGTCGGTGGCCGATGCCGAAGCGACGGACATCCATTGGGTCGGCCCTGCCTATCGGCCGCCCGAGGGCCCAGAGACGACGAGCGGAGCCGCGGGGCGAATCACCGAGGCCTCCCCGGAGAGACTACCGCCGGCGGCGCTTTGGCTTCGCCGTCGCCTTGGCGCGTATCGTGGCCTCCGGATGGAATGTCCTCGAGCGCTGGAAGTAGCGCTGGCGAGCGAGACGCTCCTCGTAGGCCTGGATCAGCGGCGGGAAATGGATGAACCGGATCCAGATGAAGAGGACCGCGCCGCCGACCATGGTCGGCAGGACGAAGATGAAGTCGAAGCCGAAGACCGCGAACATCAATAGCAGCGCGAAGACCCCTACCGAGGTCCACATCAGCCACTCGTTGAGGTCGAGGAAGACCGAATAAGCGCGGAGCCGCCGCCCCTGGAAGTTGTAGAAGACGATCGCCGCCGCAAGCAGCGCTAGCGAAAGCTGCCAGGTTGGGTCGAACAAGGCCGGGAAGTTGGTCCGGTTGAAGCCGATTAGCAGGAGGCTGATGTCGTTCCACGGGCCGTTCACGCGGACCCTCCGAGTGTTCAGTCGTTAGCGGTCGATTGACCTAGATAGGCGCTCACCGCAAACGCTCGGCGGAACGCCGGCGGGAGGCCGGATTGAGGCCGCCGCAGCCGGCGCCGGGTGCGCCTGCGACTTCGCGTTTACGGAGTATGCCATGACCGGGCGTTATACTCGGCCCAATCCGGCAACCGGGACGGAGCGGGCCCGGCGCGAGGCGGGCCGATCGGCCTGACAGCCGCCTGGTGCGGGCCTTGGCACGTCGGAGCCGGATCTCAGGCAGCTGGGAGGTACGCCTGGTGCGAGCCCTGCTCTCGGTGGCAAGCCGGGAGGGCATCGTTCCCTTCGCCCGCGAGTTGCTCACCCTTGGGATCGAGGTCTTTGCCACCGACGGCACACGCGAAGCCCTGGCCGCCGAGGGCGTGGAGGTCCGGTCCGTCTCGGAGCTCACAGGTTCCGAGCCGATCGCGGGTGGCCAGGTGAAGACGCTCCACCCGGCCATCTACGCTGGCATCCTCGCCCGACGCGACAGGCCCGACCAGCTGGCCGAGCTGGAGGTCCAGAAGATCGGGCTGATCGACATCGTCGCCGTCAACGTGAGCCGATTCGCCCCGCAGGTGGGCGCCCGTCTCGTGCCCATCGACGAGGCCATCGAAATGATCGACATCGGTGGCGCGGCGCTGCTCGCCGCCGCTGCTCGCAACTACGCGGGCGTTGCGGCCGTGGCCAACCCGGCCCGCTACCCCCAGGTGATCGCCGAGGTCAGGCAGCGCGGCGCCGTTTCGGCCGAGCTTCGCCAGCGTCTCGCGGCCGAGGCGTATGGGCTGGTCGCCGCCTACCACGCCGAGATCGCCGCATATCTTTCGAACGTCGACGGCGACATGTTCCCCGGACGGCTCGCGCTGGTCCTCGAGAAAGTGGACGACCTCCGGTACGGCGAGAACCCTCCGCAGCGTGCCGCCTTCTACCGCGAGATGACCCACCGCGCAGGCACCCTCGCCGACGCCACCCAGCTTCAGGGATCGCGGCCCTCGTTCAACGATCTGCTGGACCTGGACGCCGCCTACGCCATCGCCGCCGACTTCACCGCCCCAACCGTGACCATCGTGAAGCACACCGACCCGGTCGGGCTCGCATCCGCTGAGGAACTGGTCGAGGCCTGTCGCAAGGCCCTCGAGACCGACTCGGTGTCGTGCTTCGGCGGAATCGTCGGCGTCAACCGCGAGCTCGACGGCGCCACCGCTCGCGAGATTGCCGCGAACTCTTACGAAGCGGTCGTGGCCCCGTCCTTTAGCCAGGCCGCGATCGGCATCCTGGCGCAGAAGCCCCAGATCGCGCTGCTTGCCGTTCCACCCAATCCGATCGACGGCCCGCGCGATTACGGCATCGCCAACCTCGATTTCAAGCGAATCGCCGGCGGCCTCCTGGTCGAGACCAAGGACGAGCTCGGCCTCGAGAAGGCGCATCTGCAGGTGGTCACGAAGCGACGGCCCACACTCGAAGAGCTGACGGACATGCTATTCGCGTGGCGAGCGGTGCGCCACGTCCGCTCCAACGCCATCATCCTGGCCCGTAACGGCGCTACGGTCGGGATCGGAGCGGCCCAGGCGAGTCGCCAGACTGCCGTGGAGATCGCCCTGCGGCGGGCCAACGACCGAGCCAAACTGGCGGTGATGGCGAGCGATGCCTATTTCCCGTTCCCCGACGGGATCCAGGCCGCGGCCGGAGCCGGCGTCACCGCGATCATCCAGCCCGGCGGCTCGATACGCGACGAGATGGCGATCGAGGTCGCCGATCGTCACCACATGGCGATGGTCTTCACAGGCCGGCGCCACTTTCGCCACTAACCCATTTCGCGGCGCGCGAGATCGGGCGCAGGGGCCGCAGTCGCAGAGTCCACAGCCGCAGCGGCCGCGCCGCGCGAGATCGGGCGCTGGCTGAGGCGGGAGCTGGGCGACTTGCTCATCTTCACCACGCGTGATGCAAAGCGAGTTGGCCCCCACAGGGTCTGGCCCGGGCCAACCTTGGGGGCCCGACGCTGGTGAATCGGCACATCAACAGTCGCCCGGAGGTGTCCGATTCGGCCCGCCGCCGCGCTGCGTCAGGTCGGGATCACACAACTTCACCCGGGTGAAATCGAGCAGATAGCCGCGCCAGGGCCACGGTTCTGGCCGGGCTAGGGCCACGGTTCTGGCCGGGCTAGGGCCAACGTTCCGGGCAGCTCCCACTTGCCGGTGATCCAACGGGCCTCCAGGCGCGAATAGGTGAGTGACAGCCGAACGGGCCTGACGGCCCGGTCGGTCGGTCGGAGGAAAGGGATGGCCCGCACTGACGGGCGAGGGGACGTGGCGGGCGACAGGTCGGAGCCCAGACAACCGACCAGGGGCCTGTCGCCACGCCGCTTTTTTGTTTGGGAAGCGCGATGGCCAGAGCCGCGCTGGCGCGGGTTGGCCTAGGCTGCGGCCGTCGGCGCGGGCGGCCCCCCAGGCTCGCGCGTTCGAGGTGATGGTGGACGTGTCGAGGGAGGTTTGCGCCCACGTACGTCGACCTTCGAATGCAGTTGAGCGTGCCGGCGCCGATGGTGGGCCATGACCGGGCGACCGAGCTGGTAATCGCCGCCCAGGTCATCCCGGGCGGAACCTGACTTCGGCGGAGCCGACGATCGATTTCGCCACGGACTCTCAGGCGTCGGCCTGGGAGATTAGGACTCGGCCTGGCCAGCGCCACGGAGGCGGACACCTTCGAGCGGAGCGCGCTGGTCCGCATCGATTCCGTGACGAGTCAGGCGAGGATCATCAGGTCGTAGCGTCGGGCCACCAATGCAAGGTTGATTGGCGGGATTGCCGGATTCACACCACGACGACGCCGGGCAAGCCGGCGGACGGAAGATGCCCATCCGCGTCCACGGCTGCATGTCTCCGAGCCCGTGACCGGCGACCCGCGGGCCCCTGAGCACTCGCTCAATGCCGATCTGGTGTGAAACAGGAAAGGGCCGGCCCCTCAAGCCGAGCCTTCGCGCCTCTTCAGGGCAGAACCGGCGCTTCAATCCAGCGGCCAAGGTCGGCGTCCCAGTTCGCGACGGCGCGGACGGCCGACGCGCCCTCGATCGATTCGCGGCGAGCGCGAGCCGCCTCGACCGATTCGGTCCAGCCGGGCGGAACCAGGTCCGGGGCCAGATCGGCGAGGGGAGCCAGCACGAACAGGCGGCGTCCAAGCTTCGGGTGCGGAACCTCGAGCAAACGAGTTGCCTTGGCCGGATCCGGCGAGCGGCCATCCTCCGGCCGTTCCACCCTCATGTGCTCCTCGCCGAAGAGCAGCAGGTCCAGGTCCAGCTCGCGGGGGCCGTATCGAAAACGCTCCTGCCGGCCGAAGGCCCGCTCGATCGACTTGAGAGCGAGCAGGAGGGCGATCGGGCCGGTGTTGTGGCCCGGGCCCGCGGGCACGTCCAGCGCCACAACCGCGTTGTGGAAATCGGGCTGATCCGTCACCTCGATCGGGGCGGTCACGTACAAGCGCGAGACGCCGGCGAGATTTGCCCCCGGAAGGGCCCCGAGGGCGTGGACGGCCGCCGTCAGCGTCGCCCCCGCGTCGCCGACGTTTGCCCCAAGCCCGATGTATGCGCAAACCGGCCGCATCGACTTGCTCCCGAGTTCCCGGCGGCGGGCGGGTCACAGTCCCCGCGCCGCCTGCACTACACCGCACGGCGAGACGCCGCGGCTAGACTCCGTTCGTGCGCCCCGTGCTTGCGCTCATTTTCCACCCCGCGGCCCCGCCCGACGCCGGGCCGCTGGTCTGCGCGCTGGCAGAAGCGCGCCTCGAGCTTGCGGAACGGCAACGTGCGGCGTTCATGGCGGCCGGGGCCGACACGACGCAGATCGTAGCCGGGCCACCGGACGAGTTTACGTTCGGCGAGCGGCTGGCGGCGGCGCTGAGGCTGACAGCCACGGCCGTCTTGGGCGAGGCCGGCGAAGAGCGTCCGAGCTATGCATACGGTGGCCGCGAGCCGGCCGGCTCCGGTGACATGGACGGCGACCGGGCGGCAATGGGCCAGGTGATACAGGGCCTGATCGTCCTGGGCTCCGGGAGCATCCCCCTGGCGCGGCCGTCGGATCTGCGGCGCTTCGTGGAGGTCGCCGCGGGCCCCGGCGGGCACGCGCTCGCGAACAACCGCTATTCCGCGGACGTCGTGGCGGTCTCGCGGGCGGCGGATCTGGCGGGGCTGCCGCCACTCCCCGCCGACAACGCCCTTCCCCGCTGGCTCGACGAACGGGCCGGAGTGGCCGTCGCGGATCTCCGGTCGCGCTGGCGGTTGGGCGTCGACATCGACTCGCCGCTGGACCTGATCCTGTTGCGCGATTCGGCGGCGCGGAATCTCCGAGCGGCGGCACCACTCGTCGGCGAGCGTCTGGCGGCACTCGCCGACGTAACGTCGAACCGCCGCGCCGAGCTGCTGGTGGCGGGCCGCGTCTCGGCGAGCACGCTCGCCTGGCTGGAGCGCGGCGTCGCATGTCGCGTCCGGGCCCTCGTGGAGGAGCGCGGCCTGCGGGCCGCGTCGGCGCTTGCCCAGTCGGGCGGGGTCGCCAACACCCGGCCGCCTCGCTCGATCCTCGGTGAGCTGCTCGACCGTGACGGCCCCGGGTCGCTGGCCGCGACGGTCGCCCAACTGGCGGATGCCGCTGTCATCGACACGCGCGTTCTGCTCGCCCACCGCCTCGACTGCAACGACCGGGCCTGGCCGGAGCCCGAGGACCGCTACGCGTCGGACCTCCTGCTGCCCGGGTCCATCGCCGATCCGTGGCTCCGGGACCTCACCGCCTCGGCGACGATGGCTGCCCCCGCCGGCCCGATCCTGTTGGGCGGCCACACGCTCGTGAACGGCGGCCTGCGCCTGCTCGCGGAGCGAGCCCGTGCGGGGGCTCGATGACGCCCGAAGACCGGCCTCCTGCGACCGAGCGCAGCGCGCCGACCGAACCTCGATCGCCGGCCAACCGTTCTACCGAGCTCGTCGCCCTGCTCCACGCCGAGATCGATTCGAGCCGGGAGGGCCGCATCACGTTTGCCCGATACATGGAACGCACTCTGTACGAGCCCGGACTCGGCTACTACCAGCAGCTCGCCGACCGCCCGACCGACGTTGGTGACTTCCTGACCGCCCCCGAGACGCACGCCATCTTCGGCTGGACCGTCGCCCGCCGGATCGAGGCCATGTGGGTGGAGCTTGGCCGACCGCAGCCGTTCGGCATGATCGAGTACGGCCCGGGGTCGGGAACGCTGGCGGTCTCGATCCTCGACGGGCTTCACCGCCACGGTTCGGCCGATTTGCTCGACGCGATCCGATACGAGCCGGTCGAATCGAACCCGAACCGCCTTGCAGACCTGCGCCGGAGATTCGGCGAGGCCGGCTTCGCAGACCGACTGGTTGAACGACCGGCCTCCTCGGGCGCAACGGCAAGCTCGGGCTCGACCGTGTCTGCCGAGCCTACCGACTTGGCCGGGTTCGTGCCCGTCACCGGCGTCATCATTGCCAACGAGTTCGCCGACGCCCTGCCGGTCCACCGCGTCGTGGTCAGAAGCGGAAAGCTGCAGGAACTCTTCGTCGTCTGGAGCCAGGAGCGCCGCGGCTTCGCCGAAGCCGCCGACGAACCATCAACGCCGGAGCTCGCCGCCCGCCTGGCCGACGACGGCGTCGGGCTGACCGAGGGCCAGATCGCCGAGATATGCCTCGGCCTCGGCCCGTGGCTCGACGAGGTGGCGGGGCGCCTGGCCCGCGGTTACCTGCTGGCGATCGACTACGGCTACGACGCGGCCGAGCTGTACGGTCCTCGTCGCCTTGCAGGGACGCTGCTCGGTTATCGCGGCCACCACATCGAGGAAGACCTGTTCGAGGCGCCGGGCGAGGTCGACCTCACCGCGCACGTCGATTTCACCGCGGCGGAGCGGCTCGCCGCCCGTCACGGCTTCCGCAAGGTCGCCCTCACGACGCAATCGGAGTTCCTGATCGCCGCCGGCCTGGAGGACGAGCTGCGCGCCCTTCAGGCTTCGCCGGCGTTGACACTCGCCGACTACGCCCGCGCTCGCTCCGGCATCGTCCGCATGCTCGACCCGCGACACATGGGCCGATTCCGCGTCCTTACTCTCGAGCGTGGCGGTGTCCGCGGCCCGACAACTCCCTGAGCGCCACCCTCGGCTCGACTCGAGCTCCGTCTACGCCGCCCGTCGATCAGGTCGCGGCGTCCCCGGGCCGAACCCGCTCGATAGGGCACTTCCCGTATTGCGGCGCGACCGCCTCACCAGTCACCCTGCGATCGGAGCGGGGGGACCGCGGCTTGGGGGTCGGTCGGGTCGAGTCGACCGTTCCGGCCCTCGGACGCGCCGCTCCCCTGAATCTGAATCCCGCTTGCAGCCGCCAGTCGCTACCCCACTGGCGGATCGGCCGGTCAAAGCGGGCGGCGCCTCCCCGGGTCGCCCGCAGCCGGCTCGCCGACTCCCACCGCTCATCGCCAATACCGGCGCGCGATGGGCGCCCAGGCCACTCGCCCGCCGCTTCCGTGCCGCTCTCGAGCGTGCTGGCAGCCCTCGTGCGTGCCATTTGAGCGCCCGGACGGCTGCCGCCTCGGACGGCCAGAGAGCCGCCCCCCTGATAGACTCTCGCATGGATCGCGAGGGAGCGGGCATCGAACCCTGTCCCGCGACCGTTTTAGTGTAACCTCGCGCCCGACACCGCGGACGCCCGGCCGCGGCTGGTGGGCCAGCTGGAGAACGATGACCGGCATCTGGTACGTAGTCGGCCTGGCCTTCGCAGGGGTTTCCTTCGTATTCCTCGTGATCGGCCTCGCCTGGCTCATCACGCACCGCAACCGCGGCGACCGCCACAAGGGCATGCCCTACGAGAGCGGCATTGAGACCTTCGGCGACACATGGGGCCGGTTCGGCATTTCGTTCTATATCTACGCGTTGCTCTTCGTCGCCTTCGACGTCGAGGTCGTCTTCCTCTACCTGTGGGCGATCGTCTTTCGCGATCTGCTCGTCGGCGGCCTCGTGAGCATGGGCACGTTCGTTCTCGTGCTGATGCTCGGCCTCGCCTACGCCTGGCGCAAGGGAGTCCTGACGTGGCGGTAGGCGATCGAGAGTCGAGGGGACGGAAGCCGCCAAATCGCCAGCTTGCGCCCCTCGCGCCCGGGGAGCTAACCGTGCCGATCGTGGTCCCGAACACGCTGTGGCAGTCGGCCTATCCGCTCGCCTACGACGGCGGCCGGCCAACGGAAATCACCCATCTGCGGGAGTTCGGACTTACCGATGCTGGCCGGAACGACGCCGCGCGCTGGGGAGCGCTGCAGATAATCCCGACGAATGCGGACTACATCCTCGATCTCATCCGGGCCAACAGCCTCTGGCCGCTTCTCTCGGGCCTGGCCTGCTGCGCCATCGAGATGATGTCGAGCGCCACGAGCAAGAACGACATGGACCGCTGGGGCATGTTCCCGTTCCGCGCCTCGCCCCGCCAGGCCGATGTGCTCATCGTCGCCGGTACGCTGACGACCAAGATGGCCGGTCCGCTCATCCGGCTGTGGGAGCAGATGCCCGAGCCCAAGTGGTGCGTGGCTCTCGGCGACTGCACAGTCTCAGGCGGTCGCTACAAGCGCAGCTACTCCGTGGTCCAGGGCATCGACCGGGTCATGCCGGTGGACGTTTACATCCCCGGGTGCCCGCCCCGCCCGGAAGGGTTGATCTACGGCATGATGCAGCTCGGCCAGCTCGTCAAGGACCACCGCGGTCACTGGAACGAGCGCGAGATCGGCCCCAACTCTCCGGAAGACATCTGACAGATGGATCGAACTCTAAAGACGCGGCTTGAAGCTCGTCTGGCCGACCACCTGCTGGGTTCGGTGTATCAGCGTCACGACGAGACCGAGATTCGAATCGAGCCTGGCAGCGTTCCCGAGGTCCTGCGGATCCTTCACGACGCGGTCGATCTGCGTTTCGAGATCCTGGCCGATCTCGCCGGCGTGGACACCGGCGAGGTCATCCAGGTCGTCTACCACCTGTGGAGCCCGATGACCTCGGACTGGCTGCGAATCATCGCCGACGGCCTCTCCCGGGACGACCCGCGGGCGCCCTCGGCGACGTTCCTCTGGCCCGGCGCCGAGTGGCTCGAGCGCGAGGCGTACGACATGTTCGGGATCGTCTTCGAGGGCAACCGCGACCTGCGCCGCATCTTCATGCCGCCCGACTACACCAGCTTCCCTCTCCGCAAGGACTTCCTCCTGCCCGACGACGCGGCCCGATCGCCGGGTGCTGGCGTCCGCCACGTCGAGCGAGGCCACGGTCCAGCCGGTCTGGCCGACGATCCCGCGGCCGGCATCCGGCGGGCGCCGGCGAGCTGAGGACGACGATGCCCCCTCGACAGCACGCCTCTCGCCCCACGACCGCCCGAACGAGGGCGCAAGCGCAGCCGCAACCTTCAACGGACGACCCGCGGATCATGCTCGACCGTCAGATCGGCGCCGACCTGTTCGAGCCGATCCCGCCCTATCCGCCCAGGACCGAGCGCGAGGGCGAGTTCTACACGCTCGGCGACGGCGAGATGTTCCTCAACGTCGGCCCGCACCACCCGGCCACTCACGGCGTCCTGCGCCTCGTCCTCAAGCTCTCGGGCGAGCAGGTAGTGGACGTGGACCCGGTCCTGGGCTACCTCCACCGTGGTGTCGAGAAGATCTGTGAGAACTCCGACTACTACCACGTAATCGATCAGGTGGACCCGCTCGAGTACATCAGCTCCCTCTTCCAGGAGTGGGCGGCAGTGCTCTCGTTCGAGAAGCTGATGGACGTGGAGGTACCGCGCCGCGCGGAGTACATCCGCGTTCTCTCCGGCGAGCTGCTCCGCATCGCCAGCCACACCCTCTACATAGGTTTTCTGGCTCTGGACCTGGGAGGCCTGACGCCGATCCTTTACGGCTTCATCGAGCGCGACGAGATCGTGGAGATGCTCGCTGCCCTGACCGGGGCACGGATGCTGTTCAACTACTTCCGCATCGGCGGCGTCAACGGCGACCTCAACCACGAGTTCATGAGCCGCCTCGGCGACTGGATGAGCCGGGCGGCCAAGCAGACCGAAGCCAGCGCCGGGCTGCTCAACGAGAACGAGATCTTCGTCCGAAGGACCCGCGGTGTGGGCGTCCTGGATCGCGCCGCCGCCCTTAGCTTCGGGGTGACGGGCGGGAACCTTCGCGCCACCGGCGTCCCTTTCGACGTCCGGCGGGCGCACCCTTACAGCGTCTACCCGGAGCTTGATTTCAACATCCCGACTCGCACGGAGGGCGACTCGCTGGCCCGCTACCTGATCCGCGTCGACGAGGTCCGCGAGTCGATCAAGATCATCGACCAGTGCCTCCACAACATTCCCGACGGCCCGGTTATGGCCAAGTTGCCACGGTTGCTCCGGCCGCGCCCCGGACGCTCCTGGGGCGCGTGCGAAGGCCCTCGAGGGATGATGGGTGTCTACTCGATCAGCGACGGCTCGGACCAGCCGTTCCGCTTCCGAATCCACGACCCCAGCTTCGTCAACCTCGAAACCGTGCCCGCTCTACTGCCGGGTAACCTGCTGGCCGACACCATGGCCATCGTCGCGTCGCTCGACCCGGTCATGGGCGGGATCGACAAATGAGGGCGACGATGCGGGCATCGATGACCTCAGTGATGGCCTTCGTGAAGAGCCTGCCCGCGGGGGTCCTGGCTCGCCTGTCGCTGGCGGAGCGGCTGGCACTGATCTTCGTGCCGCTCGCGATCGGCGCAGGGGTCGTGACCGTCCTCGCCATCGTCCTGCTAGGCCCGCCGCTCACCGACCTCCTCGGGGCCAACCTGCCTCTCGTGCGATTCGTCGTCGCGGCGACGGCCATCCTGCTGATGACGATCCCGACGGCCTTCGTCCTGATCTATCTCGAGCTCAAGGTCATCGCCCGCATGAACCTCCGCGTCGGGCCCAATCGCATCGGGCCGTGGGGCTCGGCGATGAGCGTCGTCCACGGCCTCAAGGTCCTCGCCAAGGAAGACTTCGCCCCGACCGGCGCCGACGTCACCATCTTCACTCTCGCCCCGGTCGTGACCTACATGGCCAGCGTGATGACCCTCCTGGTCATCCCGTTTGCACCGGGTCTGATCGGCCAGGACCTCAACATCGGCCTCCTCTACTTCTTCGCGATGGGCGGGCTGTCGGTCCTGGGCCTGCTGATGGCCGGCTGGTCGAGCTTCAACAAGTACTCGCTCCTTGGCGGCCTGCGCTCGGCAGCGCAGATCATCAGCTACGAGATCCCCCTGACCCTCTCGGTCGTCGGCGTGATCCTCCTGGCCGGAACGATGAGCACGAACCGGATCGTCCTGGCGCAGTCGGGCTCGCTCCTCGACTGGTTCGTCTTCAAGCAGCCCCTGGCGGCACTCGTGTTCTTCATCGCCGCCACGGCCGAAGCCAACCGAACCCCGTTCGACATGACCGAGGCGGACTCGGAGATCGTGGCCGGCTTCGCCACCGAGTATTCGGGCATGCGCTTCGGCTTCTTCTTCTTCGCCGAGTACGTGAACGTCTTCATCGTCTCGGCCCTCGCTGCGACCCTGTTCTTCGGCGGCTGGACGGCCCCGTTCAACTGGCCGCTGGCCTACAACCTGAACTGGTTCAACCCGTGGTCGCTCGGCTTCTTCGGCTGGGCCGCAATCGTCCTGACGGTGCTGGTCATCGGCTCAGAGTTCTTCGCCGTCATCGTCAAGCTCCTCGGCGGTCGGGAGTGGAGCGCCTGGGACGCGATGGGATTGGGTTTCCTGATCGACCTCGTTCTCGTCGTCGGCGTCCTCGGCCTGGCCGGCTTCATCGCCTTCGACTGGGTCCAGGGCATCTTCTGGTTCCTGGTCAAGACCTACGCGTTCGTGTTCACGTTCGTCTGGATGCGGGCGACGCTGCCCCGGGTCCGGGTCGACCAGCTGATGGGCTTCGCCTGGAAATGGCTGCTGCCGGCCTCACTTCTCAACCTCTTTGTGACGGCGACCGCCGTCGTCCTCTTGAACCGGTGATCGCGCGATGAGCTTCGTTCCGGGCCTCGGCATAGCAAAGGGCATGGCGCTGACGCTGCGCCGCTTCTTCGAGCCGAAGGCCACCAT
>Ga0187889_10000386_pt1 | contig 53446 bp, 44 predicted proteins | sample June2016WEW_7_10_2_FD_132992 | JGI IMG/M metagenome (GOLD analysis project Ga0187889, IMG submission 132992) | Peatland microbial communities from SPRUCE experiment site at the Marcell Experimental Forest, Minnesota, USA - June2016WEW_7_100 | ecosystem: Environmental > Terrestrial > Soil >... | reverse complement strand
TTGATCTGGGTGGACACCGCGGACATGAACGCGGCGATGAGCGAAGCCAACACGAGACCGAGGACGCCGACCGGGAGGTAGTGCAGCATCATGAGCGGGTAGGCGGTCTCCGGATCGGCGAGGCCGGGCAGCACGACCATCGCGGCGAGCGCGACCACGACCCAGGGCCAGGTACGGACCACGTAGTTGATGACGTTGAACAGCCCCGCCGCGCGCTCGGCCGCGCGCTCGTCCCGCACCGACGAGAGGCGCTGCACGAACATCCCGCCGCCGTCCGCGCCGCGATACGCCCACCACTGGATCCCGATGTAGGCGAGGAAGGTCGAGAACGGGAGCGCCAGATCGCCGGGCCGCGGGATGAGCCGCAGGGCGTCCCCGTGGCCGGCCTGCACCAGCCGCTCCCGCAGCGCCCCCAGGCCGCCGACCTCGTGCAGCGCATAGCCGGCCACCAGCACCGCTCCGAGGAGCGCGAGGGCCAGCTGCAGGAAGTCGGTTGCGACGACGCCCCACAGCCCCGCGGCCGCCGCGTACACGAGCACCAGGAGCACGATCGCCGCCACGGCCCAGAGCTGCGGGTCCCCAGGCAGCGGCAGGCTCTCCAGGACGCCGAGGGACACCAGCACCTTGCGCATGGCGAGCATGCCGTAGCCGATGCCCAGGCAGTTGATCGGGATGGCGAAGAGCAGGGCGCGCGTGCCGCGCAGCACGGCGGCGGGCCGGCCACCGTAGCGCAACTCGATCAGCTCGATGTCCGTCATGATGGTGGCGCGCCGCCAGAGTCGCGCGAGCACGACCGCCATCAGCACGTGGGTGAAGGCGAAGCTCCACCACTCCCAGTTGCCGGCGATGCCCCGTCGCGCCACGACGCCCGTGACGTAGAGCGGCGTATCCACGTTGAAGGTGGTGGCGGCCATCGAGGCGCCGGCGAGCCACCACGGGATCGCGCGCCCGCCGACGAAGAACTCCGCGAGGCTCCGGGAGCCGCGGCGCGCCAGCCACACCCCGAGCACCAGCGTGCCGGCGAGGTAGACGGCGACGACCAGCCAGTCCAGCGCCCGCACTAGCCGGCCAGCAGCGCCTCGGCCGCTGCCTGCTGCATCAGGGTGTCACCCGACCAGGCGCACAGGAGCGCGCCCGCCCCGGGCACCTCCGCCGCGAGTCGCGGGTGGCCGAACAGAATGGTGGTCGCGGGCTTGGCCAGCGCCGCCCTGAGGCTGCGGCGGCTCTCGGGCGAGAGCGCCGCGCGCCCCTTCCAGCTCTTCACGTCGCAGAACACCAGCACGACGCGCTCGCCTCCCGGCGCGAGCCGCACGCCGCGGGCGGACAGGGCCTCCGCGACACCGGAGCGCGGCGGCACCGGGTAGGGGCCGCCGGCGTCGTCGTCTACCACGATCAGCTCCACCGATTCCGGCGCCCGGCCGTGCGCGCCGCGGAGACGGCGCACGGCGCTCAGCGCCAGCGCAGCGGCCCGCGCGCGATGCCCGGCGAGCGCGACGTCTCCCAGAAGCGAGGGCGCCGCCGCCCGGCCCAGCGCCACCGTGCGCCGCGCCAGCGCCTCGTCCACGGTGTCCCGCGGCAGCTCGCCGCTCCCCGCGGCATGCTCGAGCGCGGCGACCACGCCCTCCACGTCCCGGGGATACAGCAGCAGGTCGCATCCCGCCCGGAGTGCGCGCACGGCGGCCGCCACTTCCCCGCCCCCGCTTAAGCCGCCCCCTCCGGCGAGCGCGCCTTCCATGATGAGCGCGTCGGTGACGACCAGCCCGTCGAAGCCGAGGTCGCGCCGCAGCACGCCGTCCAGGATCGGACGCGAGAAGGTGGCCGCGACGCCCGAGGCGTCGAGCGCCGGGTAGGCGACGTGGGCCGTCATCACGCTCCACACCCCCGCCTCGATCGCGCGCCGGTACGGCAGGAGGTCTGCCGCGAGCTGCTCCCGGCTCGCCGCGACCACCGGCAGCTCGGCGTGAGAGTCCGCCGTCGTGCGCCCGTGCCCCGGGAAGTGCTTGGCGCACGCGAGCACGCCCTCGCCCTGGCTGGCGGCGATCCACCGCGCGCCGGCCGCCGCGACCTGTTCGGCGTCGGCGCCGAAGGAGCGCGTCTGCACGATCGGGTTGGCGGGCTCCACGTCGAGGTCCACCACGGGCGCGAGCGCCCAGTTGACTCCGACGTCGCGCGCTTCCCGCGCGGTGATCGCCGCCGCCTCCGCGACGGCCTCGGCGCCGAGCGCGGCCACGGCCTGCGCCGGCGGCAGCTGGGCGAGACCGCGGACCTGCTGCCCCGCCCCGCGCTCGAAGTCCGCGGCGAAGAAGAGCGGATGCGGCGCGGCCGCCGCCAGCTCGTGCGTGAGGCGCCGGAGGGCGCTCCGCTCGCCGCCGAAGAAGATGAACCCGCCGACGCCGAGCGAGAGCGCCGCCTCCGCGGCGGGGAGCGCGGGCGCGAAGCCGCGATCGGCGTCCCACCGGATCGCGGGGAGCACCAGGGCGGCGAGCGGCTTCATGCGGGGGTGACCGTCCCCAGCACGCGGGGGCCGCGAGCGCCGGTGGCGGCGGGCTCGTTCCCGGCGCGTCCCGTGCGGGTGAGATGGCCGAGGAAGGCGAAGGCCGCGGCCTCCTTGGCGTCGCCGTCGAAGAAGAGCGCGTCGAACGACCGGTGCTCCGGCCCGCGCCACGCCGCTTCGACCGCGCGCACCAGGGCCGGGTTCCGCGCGCCGCCGCCCGAGCGCACCACGTCGAGGGGCTCGAGCTGCGGCGGGATGAAGCTCGCGGCCGCGTCGCCGATCGCCCGCGCCGTCACCGCCACCGCCGTCGCGATCGTGTCCGCGGGGGACGCGCCATAGTCCCGGCACAGACCGATCAGGCGGTGCGCCCACGACACGCCGAACACCTCGCGCCCGGTGGAGCGCGGCGGCGGCTCGCCGAAGAACGGATGCGTCAGGCACTCCGCCACCACGGCGGCCACCGCCGTGCCCGTGCGCGCGATCGCGCCGTCCTCGTCGAAGCGCCGGCCGGGGTAGAGGCGTCGCACGCACTCGTCGATCACCATCACCCCGGGGCCGGTATCGAGGGCGAGCACCGGGGCGTCGGAGCCGCGCGCCGGGACGACGGTGAAGTTCGCGATCCCGCCCAGGTTGAGCAGCGCCCGCGGCCCGTCCTCCCGCGCGAACAGCAGCCGGTCGGCCCTCGGCACGAGGGGCGCGCCGTGGCCGCCGGCCGCGACGTCGCGCGAGCGGAAGTCCGAGACCACGCTCACCCCCAGCCGCTCGGCGATCACCGATGCGTTCCCCAGCTGGAGGCTCGCGCGCCGGGGCTCGTGCCAGATCGTCTGGCCGTGGGAGGCGACGAAGTCGAGGGCGGCGGCCCGCACGCCACCCCGCTCGAGCGCGGCGAGCGCGGCGGCGGCGAACCAGACGCCGAGATCCGCGTCGAGCAGGGCCAGCTCGCGCGCGCTCCCGCCCGCGATGGTGTTCGCGAGGCGCTCCCGCTGCCCGTCGCTAAACGGCGTCGTGACGAAGGCGAGCAACTCCATGCCGAACGCCCCCGGCGCTGGCTCCGCGATCCGCACCAGGGCGGCGCTGATCCCGTCGAGCGAGGTGCCCGACATCAGCCCGACCGCGAGCACCGGACGCGGCGCACCGGCCACGTCTAGCTCCCCGCCGCCGCCGGCGGAGGCGGCGGCTCGCCCACCGCGCGCCGCGCGTAGCCGCCGGCCTCCCGCAGCAGCCGCTCGGCCTCGGCGCGGTCCACCCGCCGCTTCAGCATCACGATGGCCGTCTTGACGTGCCCTGCCGCAGCGGCGAGCGCGCGGCGCGCGGCTTCGCGATCCACGGCGCACACCTCCATCACGATCCGCTCGCCGCGGTCCTTGAGCTTGTCGGACAGCGCCACCAGGTCCACCATCAGGTTTCCGTAGGCGCGGCCCATCCGGATCATCGCTCCGGTCGTCACCGTGTTGAGCACGAGCTTCGTCGCCGTCCCCGCCTTCAGGCGCGTCGAGCCCGTCACCGCCTCGGGCCCGACCTTGGGGAGGATCGCCAGGTCCACGTTGACGAGCAGGTCCTTCGGGGGATCGGTGCAGGAGAGCAGGATCGTCGCGGCGCCCCGCGCCGCGGCGCGCGCGAGGGCGCCGCGCACGAACGGGGTCGTACCGCTGGCCGCGATCCCGAAGACGACGTCCCCGGCGCGCACCTCCTTCGCGTCCACCGCCGCGCCGCCCGCGTCGAAGTCATCCTCGGTCCCTTCGGCGCTCTTCAGCAGCGCCGTGACCCCGCCCGCGATGATCGCCTGCACCATCTCCGGCGGCGTGCCGAAGGTCGGAGGGCACTCGGCGGCGTCGAGCACGCCGAGCCGGCCGCTGGTGCCCGCGCCCGCGTAGATCAGGCGCCCGCCGGCGCGGAAGGCGCGCTCCACCATCTCGATTCCGCGGGCGACCGCGTCGCGCACGGCCCACACCGCCTCCGGCACCTGGCGGTCCTGCTGGTTCATCAGCTCGACGATGCGCGCGGGATCGGCGAGATCGATCTCGGCGGTGGCGGGGTTCCGCTGCTCGGTGAGCCGCGGATCGAGGGGAGCGCGGGGGGCGTTCATGCTGACGGCGGCGGAATCTACGCCGCCCCCTCAGCCCGTCCAGCCGCAGGCGACCGCTTCAATGCGCCGCCGTCCCGCTCGTTCGCCCGTCCGCTCGCACGATGGCCGTGCCGTAGGCGGGAATCACGAGCGGCCCCGCGATCGGCGAGCCCGGCCGGCCGTCGCTGTCGCTCCAGGACAGCGACACACGCATCCCGCGCCGCCACCGGAACCGGACACCCTGCGGCGCCGCGGTCGGGTTGTACAGCTGCACGAGCCAGGACGGCCCGGTGCCCCGTCGCAGCGCGGCGACCAGGACCGCGGGACTGACGGTCAGGAGGGGCTCGGCCGGCGGCGAGGCGCCCGCGGCCGCCGCAACGAGCAGCGGCTCGCGCGCCGCGGCCCCGTTGCACGCCGCGTCGTCGGCGCGGAACGCGCGATGCGGGAGGATGCCGAACCGGAACTCCACCGGCCCGTCCTGATAGGCCTTGTAGTTGGTGTGCCAGTAGTTGTTCATCACGTACGCGTAGAACGTCTGCGTCCGCGGAAGGGCGCGCATCCACGGCGACTCGGCGTTGATCCCGCCGACCTCGACCAGCGGCGCGTCGGGCGTCGTCACCGTCACGCCCGCGCTGTCGTTGGACACGTCCACCCAGCTCTGCGCCTCCACGAAGTTCCTGGCGGCGCCGACCAGCTGATCCGAGTCGGGCCGCACCACCCCCGACGCCACGTCGAACCGGATCTGCCCCGACGGGACGGCGAAGGGGAACGCCAGATGCACGCCCTCCGGCGTCCGCACGGGGAGCTTGTCGACGACCGTCGAGACGTCGACCCGGTCGAGCCCGCTCACGACGCGCACCTCGCGCGTCACGGAGCGTGCGCCCGGCGCGTCGGCCTCGACGAGCAGCGACGCGACCAGGGGCCCGGGCTCCCGGACCCGCACCGTCACTCGCGTGGGGCCCGCCGCGCGGGAGGAGTCCCGCCCCGCAACGTAGAGGTAAGCGGCCAATCCGCCTCGCCGCGTCGCGTCCACCAGCTCGGCGCCGCCCGGCTTCAGCCTGAGGCTCGCGACGGCCCCGCTCGCGGAGTCCACGCGCACCGCGAGCCGCCCGTTCTGGACCACGAGGCCCGAGACACGCGCGTCCCCCCCCGCGACCGCGCGGCCGGGCCGGATCCGGTAGCGGCGAGTCGAGAACGGCGGCAGCGCCTTCACGAGCACCGCCAGCTCGCCGGTCGTCAGGCGCTGCGACGGCGCCGCACGCCCGTCGGCGCCAACCACGCGATCGCCGCCGCGCGACAGCTCCGCCGGCACGACGACCAGGTCGGTCCGCGGCCACGACGACGTGTTGAGCACGTCGAACGCGCCGGCGACCGTGCGCCCGCGCCCGCCGAGCGCGCGCGCCACCAGGCGCCGCGACAGGCTGTCCGCGCCGAGCGCGAAGGCCTGCTTGTAGCGCCACTGGCTCACCACGTCGGGCGCCTCGGGCGTCTCGATGCTCGCCGCCGCGCCCCAGGTGTGCTCGTCCCACAGGACCACGTCGCGCCACGCCGCATAGTCGTCGCCCGCGGAGCAGGCCGCGGACGCGAGCATCGCGCACAGCGCGTCCGCCTGCACCAGGCGGCTGGACGCCGCGCGCGCCAGCGCGGTCTCGCGCGCCGTGGACGCCGCCCCGTCCTCCCAGTAGCCGGTGAAGTCGCCCGCGACCACCGGCAGCTGCGCCGCGTACCCGGCCTCCAGGGCGCGGAACATCTGCGCGTGCGTCGCGATCACCAGCCGCGGCGAGGCGTAGCGCCGGTTCCACGCCATCACGTAGTCGGGCAGGTCGGGATCGGTCGGCCCGTTGTCGCCGTCCACCGTGTACGGGAGCTGCACCGGCACGTACGGATTGCCCGCCTCCTCGAGCCGGCGCATCAGGCTGAACAGCCGCTTCTCCCCGGCCACGCGGATGCGCGCCTCGTGGAAGAGCGAGTAGCTCGCCCCCGCCACCCAGGTGAGCACCGTGTCCCGCCGCGACTGGGACACCCAGTAGAAAGGCCGGTCGCCCCAGTCCTGCAGGACGTAGCCGATCCGGTCGCCGTTGTTGGGCGCGATCGCGAACCAGCGCAGGCGGCTCTGCGCGAGCGCCGTCACGATCCCCCACGACTGGCCGGGGATGTCGGAGATGAGCGCGGTCGTGATGGGCAGGCCGAGCGAGTCCCTGAGGCGCCGCGCGTACTCGAAGAAGTGCGTCATCTCGGGCGCCGTGGCGAGGCCGCTCAGCACGCCGCCCAGGAAGGCGTTGAGGCCGATGCTCCCCTCGCGCACGTCGGCGAGGAAGCGCTCCCGCTCCGAGTCCGGCGCCTGCGCCAGCCAGCTCTCCACCGGCCAGAGCATCTCCACGTTCCAGCGGTAGCGCGCCTCGGGCGGGTTGCCGCGGGTGCGCTCGATCAGCCGCATCGCGTCCTCGATGTTCTGCCACTGCTTGCGCTCGACCCGCGGCTGCAGGTCCGAGTACCCGATGTCGTTGTGCGAGTAGGAGAGGAGGTAGACGTCGCGCTGCGGCACCGGCGCCAGCGGCAGGAGGGTATCGAGCGCCGGGGCGCCGTCGAGGCGCACGACGACGCGCACGTCGCGCGCCGCCGCGACCGGGGCGGCCAACGCGCGCACCACGTTCGCGCCCGCCTGGAGCGACGTGTCCACCGGGGCGTGCCCCGCCACCTCGACCCGGACCGCGCGGGCGCCCGACAGGTTGTCCAGGATGACGCGGATCTGCGCTTCCACCGAGTCGCCGGCTCTCACCAGCACGGGGTCCTGTGCGACGCGCGGGTGCGCGGCGAGCCGGTGGCGGAAGGTCATGTACCAGTCGCTGCTCTCGGCGTCCTGCCCCGTCACCGCGAGCGTGAGCGGCGCGCCGGACGTGACGGCCGAGCGCGGCAGCGTCAGCGTCAGGTACCCGAAGACGTCCTGGAACTGATCCACCAGCGTGGTGCGGAACGAGAGGCGCGAGCCGTCCGCTCCCGCCACGCTCCAGTTCCGCGCCGCGGAGTCCCTGATGCTGGAGAAGGTGAAGGCGTGGCGCCCGTTGATGGAGAAGTCGAAGTCGTGGACACCCTTGCTCCCGGCGAGGCCGGCGATCCAGACGAACCGGACCGTGTCGGCGTCGAGCGAGGCGGGCACGGTATCCGTCAGCCAGCTCACGGACTGGACGTCGCGCCGCGCACGCACCAGCAGCGCCGTCTCGGCCTCCGGATGCGGCGAATGGTACGCCATGACCGCGCCGGACACGTCCGCGAGGTAGCCGCTCAGGACGAGCGGCGGCCGCGGGATCGGCGCCGGCAGGGTGACGGAGTGGCGATCGGCGCGCATCCCCGAGAACTCGACGTAGCCCCAGTGCTCGGGCTGGTGCATGTCCACCATACCCTGCGGCGTCCAGACCCAGTTGTCCTCCCGGAGACCGGGCACCTTCACGTACGTGCCGTTCTCCACCGTCGTGCGCCATTCCACCCGCGAGTAGTTGATGCGCCAGCTTTGCCCGGGCTGCGGCGCGGACCGGGTGTGGCTCGAGCGCTCGAGCGACGCCCACGGGAGCGCCATCGTCACCGTCCACCCGGAGTCGGTGTCGGTCGGATCGTTGAGGGTGCCGTGGATCTCGACGCCGGTCCTGAGCCCGAGGATGTCGAACGCGTTGTCGGCGCTTCCTCCGTCGCGGTAGGGTTTCGCGAGGAACAGGTCCCACACGGTGTTCAGCGCGTTGATCTCGAGCTCGACGTAGTTCTTCGCTTCGCCGTTCGGATCGACGAACATCTCGAAGTCGTTGTCGTGGAAGATCACGGCGTCGCGCTGGGTGATCGTCGCCCAGACCTGCGGCTCCTCGAGCTCGGCGGCCACGTACAGGTACCGGTCGTCCCACAGCATCTTCATCCGGGTGCGGAAGCGCGGCAGCGGTTTCCGGTCGCCCTCGATGTCCACGAACGCGTCGGACCACGGGGCGGCGCGCCAGGCGGGATCGTCGAGCGAGCCGTCGAGCCGCGGCGCGCTGGGTGCGCGGTAGCAGACGTAGTGGCGCGGCACGTCCTGCGCCGCGGCGGCGGCGAAGGGAGCGAGCGCGACCAGCAGGGCGAGGCCGAGAGGGCGACCGAACACGGCGGCTCCGGATGCGTGGACGCGAGTAAGCTGGCGCGGTCGCGGCGCGGCGGCTAGCGTACCTGCCATGCGCAGAGTTTCGCTGTTCGTTCTGGCCACGCTGCTGGCCGGGTGCGGCACCCAGGGCGTGTCGCCGCGCGTGGCGTGGAACGGCAGCTTCCCCCCCCACTGGCGGCATCCCACACCGCGCTCCGAGGCGACCGGCCGGTACACGATGGTGGTCTCCGACCACCCGGCGGCGAGCGCGGTCGGCGTCGAGGTGCTGCGCCGCGGCGGCAACGCCATTGATGCCGCGGTCGCGGTCGGCTTCGCGCTGGCCGTGGCGCACCCGCAGGCGGGCAACATCGGCGGCGGCGGGTTCCTGGTGTACCGGGCCTCCGACGGCCAGGCGTACACGCTCGACTTTCGCGAGACGGCCCCGTCCGCGGCGACGCGGGACATGTACCTCGACACGGCGGGCGGGCTGTCGGACCGGCGCCTGACCGGGGCGCTCGCCGCGGGCGTGCCGGGGACGGTCGCCGGCCTGTGGGAGATGCACCGCCGCTTCGGCCGGCTGCCGTGGAGCGACGTGGTCGCGCCGGCGATCGCGCTCGCCAGGGACGGCGTGGTCATCGACACGGCGCGCGCCGCCGCCTTCGCCAATCCGGCGTCGGAGCAGCGGCTCCGCCTGTTCCGGACCTCGATCGATGCGCTCCTGCCCGGCGGCAGGCGACCAGAGGTGGGCGACACGCTGCGGCAGCCCGACCTCGCGCGCACCCTGGCGCTGATCGCCGATTCCGGCGCCGACGCGTTCTACCGGGGGCCCATCGCCGCCGAGATCGTCGCCGAGATGGAGCGGGGCGGCGGCATCATCACGCGCGCCGACCTCGAGAGCTACCGCCCCAGGTGGCGCGCGCCGCTCCGCACCACCTATCGCGGCTGGGAGGTCATCGGGATGCCACCGCCGTCCAGCGGCGGCGTGACGATGGCGGAGATGCTCAACCTCCTCGAAGGGTACGACCCGCTGCCGCCCTACGGCTCGCCCCGGCTGATGCACCTCGAGCTGGAGGCGATGCGCCGGGCGTTCGCCGACCGCAACTACTGGCTGGGGGACCCCGACTTCGTCTCGATGCCGGTCACGCGGCTCATCAGCAAGGCGTACGCCGATTCGCTGCGCCGGGGCATCGACCCGGACCGCGCGACGCCGACCGCGAGCCTGCCGGCCGTCGCCGAGGGCAGCCACACGACCCACTACTCCATCGTGGACCAGGAAGGCAACGCCGTCGCGATCACCTACACGCTGAACGACGACTTCGGCTCGGCCCTCGTCGTCGGCGGCGCCGGCTTCCTGCTCAACGACGAGATGGACGACTTCGCCTCCAAGCCCGGTTCGCCGAACCTCTACGGCCTGGTGCAGGGCGAGGCCAACGCCATCCAGCCGGGCAAGCGGATGCTCTCGGCGATGACGCCGACGATCGTGCTCGATCGGCGGGGCCGCCTGAGCCTGGTCCTCGGCTCCCCCGGCGGACCCAGGATCATCAGCGCAGTGATGCAGGTGCTCTCCAACGTCGTGGACCACGGGATGACGCTGGCGCAGGCGGTGACCGCGCCGCGCATCCATCACCAGGGCCTGCCCGACTCGGTATTCTGGGAGCCGGAGGGGATCCTGCCCGAGCAGCGGCGGGACCTGGAGGCCAGGGGCTATGCCTTCAGGGCGGAGCCCCACTGGGTCGGGGACGTCAACGCCGTGCTCGTCACGCGCCGCGGGGTCGAGGGAGTCGCGGACCCGCGCCGCGGTGGCGGTGCGGCCGGCTGGTAGGAGGAATCCGATGATGCGTCGACTCGTGTTCGTCGCCGCCGCGCTCGCCGCGGCGTCCGCCGCTCGCGCGCAGGAGCGGCATCCCATGACGGTCCGGGAGTTCCTGAGCCTCGACCGGCCGTCGGAGCCCGCCATCTCGCCCGACGGCCGGTGGGTGGCGTACAACGTCACCACGACCGACCTCGCGACGTCGCGGCGCCGCACCGACCTCTGGCTGGTGCCGGCGGCGGGCGGCGAGGCACGGCGCATCTCGGGCGACTCGCTCGGCGGCCGCAGCGCACGCTGGTCCCCGGACGGGAAGGCGATCGCGTTCGTCACGACGCGGGGCGGCACGCCCGAGGTGTGGATCCTCGAGCCGGCGACCGGTGAGCTGCGGCAGCTCACGTCTCTCTCGACCGGCGCGGATGGACCGATCTGGTCGCCGCTCGGCGACAGGATCGCCTTCGTGTCGCAGGTCCATCCCGAGTGCAGCGACGACGCCTGCAACCGGCAGAAGACCGCCGCGGACGAGGCGCGGCCGAGCCGGGCGCGGCTCTACGACCACCTGCTCTTCCGGCACTGGAACGTCTGGGACGACGGCACCCGGAGCCATCTCTTCGTGGTGCCCTCGCGCGGCGGAGCGCCGCGCGACCTCCTGGCCGGCAAGGACTGGGACACCCCGGTGCCGCCGTTCGGCGGCACGGCCGACTACGCCTGGAGCCCCGACGGCCGCGAGCTGGCGTTCACGACGAAGGTCGGCCGCGACCAGGCGTGGAGCACCAACACCGACATCTACACGATCGGCGTGGACGGTGGCGAGCCCGTGAACGCGACCGCCGGCATGCCGGGCGGAGAGCAGACCCCGGCGTATTCACCCGACGGGCACTACCTCGCCTTCCTGTCGCAGGCGCGCGCCGCGTACGAGTCCGACCGCTTCCGGTTGATGGTGAAGGACCGGGCCACCGGCACCGTGCGCGAGGTCCCGCACGCCTTCGACCGCTGGGTCGGCGAGTACGCCTGGGCCCCGCAGTCGGACGGCTTCGTGGTGATCGCCGAGGACCGGCAGCTCGACCGGTTCTTCCACATCACGCTCGGCGGGGACGTGCACGCCGTGCATCCGGGCGGCAACGTCGGCCAGCTGTCCCTGGCGGCGTCGACGCCCCTGGCGGCCGCCTACGTCGGCGACGCCATGAACCTCCCGCCCCAGATCTTCGTCTGGACGATCGACCACGAACACCCGACGCCGCCCGTGCAGGTGACGCACCTGAACGCGGACACGCTCCGGACGCTCGACCTGCCGGCGGCCGAGGAGATCGCGTGGCGCGGCGCCCAGGACGACAGCGTGCACGGCCTGCTGCTGAAGCCGCCCGCGTTCGATCCCGCGCGCCGCTACCCGCTCCTCGTGCTCGTGCACGGCGGGCCGCAGGGCGCCTGGCTCGACCAGTTCCACTCGCGCTGGAACGCGGAGCTGTTCGCCGCGCCCGGCTACGTCGTCTTCATGCCCAACCCGCGCGGCTCGACCGGCTTCGGCCAGCGGTTCATCGACCAGATCGCGCGCGACTGGGGCGGCAAGGCCTACGAGGACATCATGCGCGGCGTGGACGCGGTGGCCCGGCTGCCGTATGTGGACTCCACGCGGATGGGCGCCGCCGGTGGCTCGTTCGGCGGCCACATGGTCAACTGGATCAACGGCCACACCACGCGGTTCAAGGTGCTGGTCGCGCACGACGGCGACTTCAACCTCTCGTCCATGTACGGCGCCACCGAGGAGCTGTGGTTCCCCGAGCACGACCTGGGCGGGCCGCCGTGGGTGGACCGCACCGACTACGAGCGCTGGTCGCCGGACCGCTTCGCCGCCCGGATGCGCACGCCGGAGCTGGTGGTGCACGGCGGGCAGGACTTCCGCGTGCCGGAGGGTGAGGGGCTCCAGGCCTTCACGGCGCTGCAGCGGCAGGGCGTGCCGTCGCAGCTGCTCTACTTCCCCGACGAGGGGCATTGGGTCGGGAAGCCGCAGAACCAGGTGGTCTGGTGGACGACGATCCACCAGTGGCTGGCGGGCTATCTCCATCCCGGAGGCGCCGCGCAGCCGTAGGTGAACAGCCTCAGAGCCCTCCTTCCCTACTTCCGGCCCTACCGGGGTCGGATGGCCGTCGGGCTGCTGCTGGTCGCCCTGGCGAACGTCTTCACGCTGGCGGCTCCCGACTTCCTGCGCCGCGGCGTGGATGCGCTCGGACGTCCGGGCGCGGGCCGCGTGCTGCTGCTCATGGCCGGCGGCCTGGTCGGTGCGGCGCTGCTGAGCGGCGCCGCGCGGTTCGGGATGCGCCAGTTGCTCAACGCGGTGAGCCGCTGGATGGAGTACGACCTCCGGAACGACCTGTTCCGGCACCTCACCACCCTGCAGCCGTCGTACTTCCACCGCACGCCGACCGGCGACATCATGGCGCGCGCGACGAACGACCTGGCCGCCGTGCGCATGGCCGCGGGGCCCGCGGTCATGTACCTCACCGACACCGTGAGCCGCGCGGTGATGGCGGTGCCGCTGATGCTGCAGATCGACTGGCGGCTGACGCTGCTCGGCCTGGTCCCGCTCCTCGGCATGCCGACGACGATGGTCCTGCTCGGCCAGACCATCCACCGTCGCTTCGAATCGGTGCAGGAGCACTTCGGCACGCTCACGACCCAGGCGCACGAGAACCTGAGCGGGGTGCGCGTGGTGCGGGCCTACCGCCAGGAAGCCAACGAGGAGCGGAAGTTCTTCGCCCTCAACATCGAGTACCTGCGCCGCAACATGAAGTTGGCGCGCACCTACGGCGCCCTGTTCCCGCTCATCACCTTCTTCGGCGGCGCGGGCGGCGTCCTCACGCTCTGGTTCGGCTCGATGCTGGTGGTGCGCGGCACCGTGACCCTCGGCGGGTACATCGCGTTCACGACGTACCTCGTGCTGCTGGTCTGGCCGATGATCGCGTTCGGCTGGGTGATCAACCTCTTCCAGCGCGGTGCCGCCTCGATGGACCGGATCCAGCAGATCCTGAACGAGGTGCCGACGATCGCGAGCCCGCCCGCGCCCCGGCCGCTCCCGCCGCTCGGGCCGCGCGGCGGGCGGAGCGTCGAGTTCCGGCAGGTGTCGTTCCGCTACCCGGCGCCGCGCCCCGGCGCGGGCGACGTCCCGGGCGACCGCGGCTGGGCCGTGCGGGAGATCTCGTTCACGGCGCCGGCGGGGTCCTGGGTTGCCGTCGTCGGCGCGACCGGCTCGGGGAAGAGCACGCTCGTCGAGCTGATCCCCCGGCTCGCCGACCCGGACGAAGGGAGCATCCTCCTCGACGGGGTCGAGATCAACCAGCTGTCGCTCGAGGAGCTGCGCCGGGCCGTGGGCTTCGTGACGCAGGAGACCTTCCTCTTCTCCCAGACCATCGGCGAGAACATCTCGCTCGGCGAGCTGCCAGCCGCGGACGTGGAAGCCGCCGCCCGGGTGGCGCAACTCCACGAGACGATCACCGCCTTCCCCGCCGGCTACGAGACGATGCTGGGCGAGCGCGGCATCAACCTGTCGGGCGGGCAGAAGCAGCGGACCGCGCTGGCCCGCGCGCTGGCGCGCAAGCCCGACATCGTCGTCCTCGACGACGCGCTCTCGGCGGTGGACACCGACACGGAGGCCGCGATCCTGCGGGGGCTCAAGCAGGCGCTGGCGGGCGTCACGACCCTGGTCGTCTCGCACCGCATCACGGCGATCCGTGACGCCGACCTGATCGTCGTCCTCGACGGCGGCCGGATCGTGGAGACGGGACGGCACGAGCAGTTGTTCGAGAAGCGAGGCAGATACTGGCAGCTGCTCAGACGGCAGCAAATCGAGGAATCCATCGAGGCGGTAGGGTAGGAGAACACTCGCTCCTCGCAGCTCAGAGACGCGATCTCAGGAATCCGGGCGTCAGCGATTGCAGCCATCCCGAGATGACCGTGAAGCTGCCCGTCAGCATCAGCACGCCCACCACGACCAGCAGGACGCCGGCCACGCGCTCCACCCATCCGATGTAGCGCCGGAACCGCTGGAACCAGCGCAGGAACCACTCGAGCGCCCAGGCCGCGATCAGGAACGGCAGGGCCAGGCCGAGCGAGTAGGCGCCGAGCAGCCGCAGCCCCTGCGCGAGGTCCGCGCGCGTGGACGTGTACAGGAGGATCGAGCCGAGGATCGGGCCGATGCACGGGGTCCAGCCGGCGCCGAAGGCGATGCCGGCGAGGACCGACCCGAGGTAGCCGAGCGGCTTGTCGGCGAGCTGGACGCGGGCCTCGCGCGCGAGGAACGCGAGGCGGAACGCGCCCATCGTGTACAGCCCGAAGCAGACGACGAGCAGGCCGCCGACGCGCTCCAGCCAGGTCTGGTAGGTGAGGAGGAGGCGGCCCAGCGCGGTCGCGGTCGCGCCCAAGGCCACGAAGATCAGGGTGAAGCCGGCGACGAAGAGGAGCGCGTGGAGGACGGCCAGGTGCCGCCGCGCCTGCATCTCGCCGACGCCGCTCATCCCCGTGATGAACGACAGGTAGCTCGGCACCAGCGGCAGGACGCAGGGCGACAGGAACGACAGGAGCCCCGCGAGGAACGCGACGGTCACGGTCTAGGAGCCGCGGAGCGGCGCCGCGCGCACTACGGATTGCGCGGCGGTGGCGACGCCGGAGGCGCCTCGTCAATGTGGTCGTATTCGACGTACACGCACGACGCGACCACGGTCGTCCACAGGCCGTCCGGCCCGCACTCCGCGGTCTGCGTGACGTTGCGCGTCTTCACGATGTCGCCGGACATCAGGTACACCGCGCGCCGCTCGTCCCACGCCTGGTTGGGATCGAAGGCCACGCCGAGGGTGGTGGCGAGCATCGACGCCGCGAGGTCCTCGGCGTAGTCGCCCGCCAGCTCCTCCTTCTGTCCGTACGCGTGGTGCTCCGAGATGTAGCCGTAGTGGTTCGCATCCGCCGGGATGGCGAGCCCGATCGAGGCCGCGACCATCCGGCTCGGCTCGTTGGTGGACATCTCCGCCAGCACGGCGAAAACCACCTGCCCCGGCTGCAAGAGCTGCACCCCCTCCTGCCGCGTCACCAGCTTGCAGTGGGGCGGAAAGATCGAGCTGACCCGCACCAGATTGCACTTCTCGATGCCCGCATCGCGCAGCGCCATCTCGAAGCTGGTGAGCTTTTCCTTGTGGCGGCCGACGCCACGCGTGAGGAACCCCTTGGTCGGCACCAGATGCATGGGATTGAACACTTCGCTACCTCTACTCGGACTGAGGAGAAGGTGTGAGCGGCGTCGCGCCGCTCTGCTGACATTCGCGGCACAGGCCGTAGATGTCCAGCCGGTGATGGTGGTGGGTGAAGCCGTATTCCTCTGCGATGACCGATTTCATCTTCTCGAGCCGATCGTTGGTGAACTCGACCACCTTGCCGCAGCGCATGCAGATCAGGTGCTCGTGGTGCGGGTGGCCGGGGATGCGCTCGTAGCGGCGGAATCCCTCGCCGAAATCGCGCTCGCTGATCATCCCGCTGCGCGCCAGGATGTCCAGCGTCCGGTACACGGTGGCCTTCCCGATCCTGAGGCCCCGCTGGCGCAGGCGCTGCTCGATGTCCTCGACCGAGAGGTGGCCGCCGGCCTCGAGCACCACCTCCGCGACCTGCTCCCGCTGCGCGGTCACCGGCAGGCTGTGTTCCCGCAGGTAGCGGCGGAACTGCTGCAGGAGCTGCGACCGCTCAGCCGGGACCGGACCGCTCAAAGTCGCCCGCCTTCCATGCCGTGAGATCCAGGAGCTCCGCCTCGCCCGCCTCGTCGGCCCGCCGCCGCACGCCCTCGAGGACGTCGGGGAGCAGGCCGGCCGGCGCCTCGGCCGTCTCCTCGACGGTCACCGTGACCTTCCCGCGCTCGGGCCCCTTCAGGGCGACGACGTACCGGGCGCGGTAGACCAGGCGCCGGTCCCCGTCCAGCCGGCGGCTCACCACGGCCACGCCGTGGTCCAGGCCTTCGCGACGCACCGGAGGGAAGGCGTACACCGCCTCGACCTCCGCGCGCGGCATCCGCTCGGCCAGCGCCTCCAGGAGCCGCACCACCGCCTCGCTCACCTCGACGCCGCTCACGCCGGAACGACAAACCGGCCGTCGGGGATTTCCCCATCGGCCGGCACCTGCGCCATCGCCGCTCGGCCTCTCTTCACCGAGCGAGGCCCGACGGTGCTGCCGGGACCGGGAAACGCTGTCGGGCCATAGGCGGCGCGAAGTATACGAGAGGGGGGAAGCGAGTTCAATACCGTTAGAGAAGCGAGACGGGATCGCGGTCCACGACCAGCCGCACGCCCGAAGGCACCGGTGCGCGCGCCGCGAGGTAGCGCGTCAGGCGGGTGAGCGCGCCGGCGTCGGGCGCCTTCACCAGGAAGTGCCAGCGCCACCGCTCGCGGATCCGCTCGATCGGACAGGGCGCGGGCCCCAGGACGGTGGCGCCGAGCGCGGGCCGCGCCGCCAGCAGGGCCTGCAGCCACTCGACCGCGCGAGCCGCGGCGCGCGCCACGGCGCGCTCGTCGGTCCCGCTGAGGACGCCGTTCAGCAGCGCCACCTCCGGCGGATACGGCGGATCACGGCGCTCGGCCAGCTCCGCCTCCAGGAAGCCGCGCACGTCGTGCCGCGCCGCCCGCACGATCGCGTGGTGGTCCGGCGCCCGCGTCTGGACGATCACCCGGCCGCCGAGCGGGCCCCGGCCCGCGCGGCCGGCCACCTGCGTAAGCAGGGAGAAGGTGCGCTCGGCGGCCCGGAAATCCGGGAGGTTCAGCGCCACGTCGGCGTCCACCACGCCCACCACCGTCACCCGCGGGAAATCGAGCCCCTTGGCGATCATCTGCGTGCCGACCAGCACGTCCACGGTGCCCGCGCCCACCCGCTCGAGGATCCGGTGGTGCGACCACTTGCCGCCCGTGGTGTCGAGGTCCATCCGCGCGATCCGCGCCGACGGGAAGCGCCCGGCGAGGAACTCCTCCACCTGCTGCGTCCCCACCCCGCGGTAGCGCTGAACGGCCGCGCCGCAGTGCGGGCAGGCCGTGGGCGGGCTCTCGCGGTGGTCGCAATGATGGCAGCGCAGCGACGCGGGAGAGCGGTGGTAGGTGAGGGTGATGCTGCAGTTGGGGCAGGTCCAGACCTCGCCGCACGCCGGGCACTGCACGAACACGCTGAAGCCGCGGCGGTTGAGGAGGATCATCGCCTGCTCGCCGCGCTCCAGCGCCCCCTGCACCGCCGCGTCGAGCCGCTCGCTCCAGGGCACGGCGCCGGAGCCGGGCCGCTGGGACGCGGAGCGCATGTCCACGACCTCGACCGGAGGCAGCGGCCGCGCCTCCACCCGCTCGGGCAGCTCGAGGAGGCGCACCGCGCCGCGGGCGGCCGCCGTCCAGGTCTCCAGCGAGGGCGTCGCGCTCCCCAGCACCACCGTAGCCCCCGTCAGCGCGGCGCGCCGGATCGCGACGTCCCTGGCGTGGTAGCGCGGCGCCTCGCCCTGCTTGTAGGAGGTGTCGTGCTCCTCGTCCACGACGATCGCGCCCAGGTCCCGCACGGGGGCGAAGACCGCGGACCGCGCCCCGATCGCGACGTGGCGCCGCCCCTCCTTGAGCGCGCGCCAGGCGTCGTACCGCTCTCCGTCGGAGAGGCCGCTGTGGAGCACGGCGACGTCGCCGCCGAAGACGCCCTTGAACCGCGCCACCGTCTGCGGCGTGAGCGCGATCTCGGGCACCAGCACGATGGCGCCGCGCCCAGCCGCCAGCACGCGCTCGAGGTACCGCAGGTAGACGAGGGTCTTGCCGCTCCCGGTGACGCCGAACAGCAGGGCCACGCCGCCCGGCTCCAGCGCCTCCAGCGCGGCGATCGCCCGCCGCTGATCCGCGGTCGGCTCCGCGGGAGGCGGGCTCGCCGGGAGCTCCGCGAACGGGTCGCGCATCCGCTTCTCGGCGACGCTCCGCACATCGCCGTGCGCCACCATCGCGGCCAGCGCCGACGCCGAGATGCCGATCTGCGCCAGCGCCTTCCCGTTCGCCCGGCCGCCCAGCCCCACCAGCGCCTCGTACGCCTCGCGCTGCCTGGGGGACCGGGCGAAGCGCCGCTCCACGTCGAGGAGGTGCTCGTAGCGCGTCACCAGCTCGAAGACGCGCTCCCGGCGCTCCGGCGTCGCGGTGCGCGGCGGCAGCGTGACCAGCTCCGCTGCACCCGCCTCCACCAGCCGGTGCACCGCGCGGAGGCCAGCGCTTCCCGCGGCGCGCCGCAACTCGGCGAGCGCCACGGCGCCTTTGGGCGTGCGGAACAATCGCTCCAGCGCCGCCGTCGCGCCCCCCGAACCGCCGCGCGCGCCGGCCTCCGCGCCGGCGAGGCCCTCCCCTCCCGGGACCAGGCGCACCACGGGGCGCCCCACCGAGTAGAGCGCCGCGGGGAGCATCGCGCGCAGCGCGAAGCCCGGCGGCGCCGCGTAGAAGCCCGCGAGATGGCGCGCCAGCGCCAGCAGCTCCCGGTCGAGCACGGGACCCGCGTCGGGGGCCGCGATGATCTCGCGCACCCGCCCGGCGGCGGGGGGCGTGCCGCCGAGCCCCGTCACGATCCCCACCATCTCGCGCCCCTGTACCGGCACGACCACGCGGCACCCGGGTGCCACCTGCCCCGCAAGGTCCTGGCTCACGCCGTATCGCAGCGGCCGCGCCAGCGCCAGCGGCAGGGCGACGTCCGCGAACGTGTCGCTCATCGTTCCGTGACGCCCAGCCCCGGCCCGGTCGGCAGCACGATCCGCCCCCCGTCGATCGTGGCGCCGGCGAACGGGTCCTTGACGAGCAGCGCCGCGCCGTCCAGGTCCGCCAGATCGAGCAGCGGCGTCAGGTGCGCCGCGGCGGTGATGCCGAGCGACGTCTCGATCATGCACCCCACCATCACGGAGAGCCCGTGCGCGCGGGCCACCTCCACCATCCGCAGCGCCTCGCGCAGCGACCCGCACTTGGCCAGCTTGATGTTGATCCCGTCCACCGCTCCCGCCAGGCGCGGGATGTCCGCCGCCGTCCGGCACGCCTCGTCGGCCACGATCGGGATCCGCGACGCGCGGTGCACGGCCGCCAGGCCCTCCAGGTCGTCCGGCGCGACCGGCTGCTCGATCAGCTCCACGCGCATCTCCTCGAGCAGCGGCAGCCGCGCGAGCGCTTCACTCACGGTCCAGCCGGCATTCGCGTCCACCCGCAGCGGCTTGTCGGTCACCTCGCGGACCGCGCGCAGCACCGCCGCGTCGTCCGGCGTCCCGACCTTGATCTTGAGGATGGGATAGGGCGCCGCCTCGCGGACCTTCGCCTGCACGCGCTCCGGCGTGTCGAGTCCGATCGTGAACGACGAGAGCGGCGCGCGCGCGGGGTCCAGGCCCCAGAGCCGCCACAACGGCGCCCCGAGACGCTTCCCCGCCAGGTCGTGCAGGGCCGCCGAGACCGCCACCCGCGCCGCGGCGTCGCGGGGCGCCGCGCGGAGCAGCGCCGCGTCCGCGCCCTCGAGGTCCGACGGGTCCGCCGGGAGCGCGGGCGCCAGCCGGGCCAACGCCGCGGTCACCGTGTCGGCCGTCTCCCCGTAGTACCGCGACGGCGCCGCCTCGCCCCACCCCTCGACGCCGTCGGTGTCGCGCAGCCGCACGCGCATCACGCGGTACGCCGTGGTGCTGCCGCGCGCGATCGTGAACGGATGTCTGGTCTGGAGATCGAGGATGTCGAACGAGAGGCTCAGCGCCACGGCCCCGCCACTTCCCACCGGGATGCCGCAACATACCGCCCGCCCTTCACACGGCAAGCGCCTCGACGTGAGCGAGCGCGGCGTCGGCGAGCCGGTCCGGATCGTACCCGCCCTCGAGCACCGACGCGGCCGGCGCGCCGCCGGCGCGCGTGCGGATCTCCCGCGTCAGGGCGGCGTAATCCTCGGGCTCCAGCGTGAAGCCGCCGAGCGGGTCCCCGGCCAGCGCGTCGAAGCCCGCGGAGAAGAGGACCAGATCCGGCGCGAAGCCGGCGACCGCACGGTCCACGGCCGCCAGCAGATCCGCGACGTAGCGCTCCCGAGGCAGACCCGGGGCCCGCGGCACGTGGAAGAGGTTCCCGACGCCGACGTCGTCCTCGCTGCCCGTGCCGGGATAGTACGGCCACTGGTGCAGCGAGACGTACCGCACGCGCGGCTCCGTGCGGAACGCGTCGGCCGTGCCGTTCCCGTGGTGCACGTCCCAGTCCACGATGAGGACGCGCGCGGCGCCGAGCCGGTCCAGCGCCACCCGCGCCGCGATCGCCACGTGGTTCAGGAGACAGAATCCCATCGCGCGCGAGGGCGTGGCGTGGTGCCCCGGCGGGCGCACCGGGCAGAAGACCGGGCCCGCTCCCTCCATCGCGTGCTCGACGCCCGCGATCGCCGCCCCCGAGGCGCGGAGCGCAGCCGCGAGCGAGTCCGGGCCCATCGCGGTGTCGGGATCGAGCACGCCGCCCCCGCTCCGATCCAGCGCCTCCAGGTGCCGCAGATACTCCGCCGTGTGCACGCGCAGCACGTCGGAGCGTTCCGCCAGCGGTGCCTCGCGCCACGCCGCCCTGCCCCGGGCCACCAGCTCGGCCTCGAGCCGCGCCAGCAGCGTTTCGAGCCGCTCCGGCGACTCCGGATGCCACGGCCCGTTCCGGTGCGCCTGGCACGCCGGGTGGGTGGCCAGCAGCAGCATCAGGACGGCCGGCCCGGGCCCGGCGAAACGTCGTGGACGGCACGCCGCAGCGCCTCGACCTCGGCGCGCAGAGCCCGCCGAGCGAGGTTCACCTCGTCCAGCGCCGCCTGCCAGCGCCGGTACACGAAGCCGAGCCCCAGGGAGCCCAGCACCAGGCACGCGCCGAGGACCACCAGCGCGGTGCGCCCGCCCACCTGCCCGAGCCAGATCGCCGCGACGCCGTCGCCGAGCAGCACGACGAACGCGATGCCGTACAGGATCCGGCCCGGGTGTCGCTTCATCGGACCGGGCGCCGCCGGCCGGAGATGACCACCAGGGACGTGCCGTTCCTCACGCCGAGGCCGGCGAGCGGCTTCGACTCGTCGCGCACCAGCGCGCCGCCTACCTTCAGCGCGTAGAGCGCGGCCCGGGACGCGTCGATCTGCGCCGACGCCAACGCCCGCGTCTTCAGCGACGCGGCGCTCTCGGCGCCCGTCGCGTCGAGGGCGATCGTCTTCCACGTGTCCGCCACGGTGACGCGCACGCGCATTGCTCCTGCGGCCGTCGTCGTCACGGAACCTCCGCCGGCTGCGCCGCGGCCTCGGGGAGGGTCGCGAGGAACCGCCCGACCTGCTGGTCGAACAGCAGCGTGGAGCCGCGCACCGCGCAGCCCGACTCGCCCGGGAACACCGCGATCACGATCTCCTCGCCCCCCTGACCCCGCAGCACCAGGTGGCGCGGGCTCTCCCGCTCCACGAAGCACCCGGTGGCGGGCACCCGCTCGGCGAAGAACTCCTGGGCGCGCCGGAGCACCTCCTCCGGCGCGAGCGACGTCGTCATTTCGTGGATCATCCCGCGCTCCCGCCCCCACTGGTTTGGGCGCACCGCACGAGCGGGTGCGCCGTCTGCCGGTCTGACAACCCCCTCCGCTTCATTGGCCGCGCCGTCCGCCGCTCTGGCCGAAAACCGGCCCTCGACCACGGGCACATCGCTTGCTTTTTGGCGCCGCCGGAAGCCGGCCGCAGGGGCCGGCGAGCCGGATACAGGAAACTACGTCACACACCAGGAGGTTGCACCATGCTGTCCATCACCCGCTTCAACAGCCCCGTGCTGTCCGATGTCCAGAAGATCCAGCGCCGCCTGGGCCGCCGGTTCGACGAGGCGTTCCAGGGCTGGCCGAGCGCCCGGAACGGGGACGGCGCGCTCACGGGATGGCTGCCGCCGGTGGACGTGCTGGAGGACAAGGACGCCGTCCGGATCGCGGTGGAGCTGCCGGGGGTGAAGGCCGACGACGTCGAGATCTCGCTCGAGAACGACGTCCTCACGATCCGCGGCGAGAAGCGGCAGACGGCCGAGGAGAACACCGAGCACGTGCATCGCTACGAGCGGAGCTACGGCGTGTTCGAGCGCTCCTTCACGGTCCCGTCGACCGTGGACGCCGATCACATCCAGGCCAGCTACGACCTGGGCGTGCTGACGGTCCGCCTCCCCAAGGTCGAGAAGGCGAAGCCGCGGCAGATCACGGTGAAGGTCGAGTCGGCGAAGTGACGGCGCGCTGAGCGTCGGGTGTCGAGGGGGGAGCGCCGCTCAGCCCTCGACGCCCGACTCCCGGCTTTCCACGCTCGGCTTCCTGAACACGTCCTTCACCCCGGCCTTCCGGCGCACCACGACCACCAGGTCGGCGGTCGGCTCCGGAACGATGCCCCGCACCGTCACGAACAGGATGTCCGGCAACCGCTCGGGCAGCGTGAGCCTGTACTCGTGGCCGTGCCAGGTGAACGGCAGCGGGCCGCCCGCGGCGCGCCGCCAGGCGCGGCCTCCGAGCGGCACGTCGATGAACACGTCGTCCTCCACCTTGGTCACGCGTGGCGCGACGTGCTCCCCGTCGAGGAAGAAGAGCGGCGGGAACGCCTCGCCCTCCCCCCGCGCGTAGTTCGCCTCCACCGCGTCGTCGAACGCCTCCAGCTCGGCGGCGTGGGCGCGCCACTCGAGGTGGTGCCGCACCTCGTGGGTCAGCGTCTCCCACGCCTCCTCGCGCCAGTTGAACCCCTCCTCGTCCTCCGCCAGCGCGGCGAACGACCCGTAATGGAGGTAGACGGTGGAGCGCAGGCCCGGCCCACCGTCGTCGGGGGTGCCGAAGGTGTGGGGCACGCACTCGCCGAGCGTGTAGATGTCGGCGCGGACGGGATGCGGAACGGTCTTGCCGGTGACGGCGACGCCGGCGATCCCCGCGAGGTACTCCGGCGGGAGATCGCGGACCATCTCGCGCACCATCGCCTCGAAGTCGCGGCGCCGCATCCTACCCCAGCGCCGACTCGACGCGTGCGATCAGGGGGGCGAAGTCGAGCGGGCGCGCCAGCACCTTCTCGGCCAGCGTCGCCGCGTCGTCGCGCTGGCCCGGCGCGAACAGGTCCAGCAGCGTGGGGCCGCAGTGCGGGTTGCGAAACCAGTCCTCGTCGTGGCGCTCGGTGAGGTGGGCGGCGAGCACCGCCTCGAGCTGCCACGCCCGCAGGTACCGCGCGGCGTAGAAGCCGTCGTCCAGGTCCAGCAGCGCGTCCTCCGGGGCGTAGCGGAAGCCGGTCGCCTCGGTGAGCAGCGGCGCGTACGCCTCCGCGCCGGCGCTCACGGTGGGCGAGCGCTGCAGCTCCAGCTCGTAACGCAGCTTCGCCGCGTAACGCCGCAGCATGGCGAAGTGCGCGAACGCCTGCGCGCGGCCGAAAGCGCGCCCCCGCTCGCCCTTGAGGCCCGCGTAGCGCGCCAACCACGGCTCCGCGAGCACCATGTGCTCGAACAGCATCGCGAAGCCCTCGGTGACCGAGCTGTCCCCGAGCCAGCGATGCTCGAACGGCAGCGCCTCGGCGGCGTTGCCGAAGTGCTGCGCGTGCCCCAGCTCGTGCCAGAACGCGCGGTAGTCGGTGTGGCCCCCGTACGGGCGGATCACGAGATAGACCTCCGCGGGGATACGGACGGGGGCGCAGAAGGCGCGAGCCCGCTTCAGCGGGCGGTCCTCGGTGTCGTAGCGGATCCTACCGCCCGCGGTCGCGTCGAGGCCCAGCTCGCCCAGCTGGCGCCGCGCGGTCGGCACCAGCGCCGGGCCGGGGAAGACGTCGTCGAAGCCGGCGCCGCGGAACAGCCAGGCGGCGTCGCTGCGCTCGGCGTCCCGCGGCGGGATGTCCGTCTCGCGGAGCGCCTCGCGCAGCGCGTCCCGGTACAGGGCCGCCGTCGCGGCCAGGAAGCGCCCGCAGGCCTCGCCCAGCGGGAGGAGCGCGATCCCCGACAGCGCCGAGCGCGCGGCGACGGGATCCCCGAGCCCGAGCGCGGCCAGCAGGTCGCGCTCGCGTTCCAGGCGCTCGCGCCGGATGGCCGCCGGCTCGCCGAGGATCGCGCGGCGCGCCGCGTCGATCGCGAGGCGGCGCCGGCGGCGCGGCTCGTTCGCCGTTTCGATCGCCGCCTGCTGGTAGGGGATCGTCTCGCCGTCCACGGCCACCACCGCGCGGCTCTCCCACGCGTGCAGCCGGTCGTCGAGCGCGGCGACCGCGCGCCCCACGCGGTTGTCCACCACCCACTCGAGGAGCGCGGGGTGGCCGCGGGCGGCGGCGACGGCTTCGTCGTCGGTGAGATCGGGATAGCGGCCGAAGATCTCGGCGAAATGCGATTCGGCGTCGAGACCGGCGCCGGTCCGGTAGCTCTCGCGCCCGAGCTCCTCGCACATGCGCTCGCCGCGCTCGCGGAGAGCCGCCCGCGTCACGTCGCGAGGCGCTCGCCGAGCCAGGTCACGAGCTGCCCGGCGTCCACGCGGTCCTGGGCCAACGTGTCCCGGTGCCGCACCGTGACCGTGCCGTCCTGCGTCGTCTGGCCGTCCACCGTGATGGCGAACGGCGTGCCGGCCTCGTCCTGCCGCCGGTACCGGCGCCCGATCGAGCCGCCGTCGTCGTAGAACGCCGTGAAAGCGCCCCGCACCTCGTCGTAAATGCGGTGGGCGATCTCCGGCATCCCGTCCTTCTTGACCAGCGGCAGCACCGCCGCCTTGATCGGCGCGAGCGACGGCTTGAACCGCAGCACCACCCGCGTCTCCCCCTCGACCTGCTCCTCGTCGTACGCGTCGCACAGCAGCGCCAGCGCCGTCCGGTCGGCGCCGACCGACGTCTCCACGATGTAGGGGATGTAGCGCTCCTGCCGCTCCTGATCGAAGTACTCGAGCTTCTTCCCCGACGCCTGCTGGTGCCGCGTCAGGTCGAAATCCGTCCGGTTGTGGATGCCTTCGAACTCGTTCCAGCCGAACGGGAACTCGTACTCGATGTCGTAGGCCGCCTTGGCGTAGTGGGCCAGCTCCTGCGGCTCGTGCTTGTGGAAGCGCAGCCGCTCCGGCTTGAGCCCGAGCCCCACGTGCCACTGCATCCGCTCGGCGCGCCAGAACTCGAACCACTCCTCGTCGGTCCCCGGCCGCACGAAGAACTGCATCTCCATCTGCTCGAACTCGCGGGTCCGGAAGATGAAGTTCCCCGGCGTGATCTCGTTGCGGAACGCCTTCCCGATCTGCGCGATGCCGAACGGGATCTTCTGCCGCGAGCCCTGGAGCACGTTGAGGTAGTTGACGTAGATCCCCTGCGCCGTCTCCGGCCGGAGGTAAATGACCGCCGCGTCCTCCTCCACGGGACCCATGAACGTCTTGAACATCAGGTTGAACAGCCGCGGCGCCGTCAGGGACCCCCGCGTGCCGCATACCGGACACTGCGCGTCGGGCTGCCCCGGCGTCCCCTTGATCCGCGGATCGTCGGAGCGGAACCGCTGCTTGCACTGCCTGCAATCCACCAGCGGATCGGTGAAGCCGGCGACGTGCCCCGACGCCTCCCAGACCTTGGCGGCCATCAGGATCCCGGCATCGAGCCCCTCGATGTCGTCCCGCGCGTGCACCATCGCCCGCCACCAGCGATCCTTGATGTTGCGCTTGAGCTCGACGCCCAGCGGGCCGTAGTCCCAGACCGAGCCGAGCCCGCCGTAGATCTCCGAGGACTGAAAGACGAAGCCGCGCCGCTTCGCCAGCGACACCAGCTTCTCCATCCGGTCGTTGTCCGCCATGACCCCTGCTGAACGCGAAGTGGATGGTGCGTGGGCGCCGGAAATTAGCGGCACCGTGGCGGCACGAGCAAGCACGCCGGAACGGCGCCCGGCACCTCGGCGGCCTGCGCTGCCGCCCTTCGAACAACGCCGCCCCGGGGGCGGCGTAACCGAAGGTCCGCCAGATGGTTGTGCATTCCAGCACAGTTCCCTATCTTGGGCGCCCGGATGGATGCGGCCTCCTCCCTCGGTCGCCCAGTGGCAGAGCACCTCCTCGAAGCCCGATGGACCTCGTCGAGGGGCCTTTTCTCGCCGCCTGAAGCTCGAGCGCCAAGTGATGCGATTGGCATCATCATCCACACTGCTCTACACAACTCGCACGCCTCTCCAAGCGAGTCACAAGACATCATGCCACAACGCCTTACGAAGCAATGCGACGGCGGCTGTCAGTCGGAATGCTTCTTGCCCATAGATGGGCATCAGGGGCACTATGTGGCGATTCGCGGCTAGGCGGAGATCATGACCGGTATGGATTCAGGGCACGACGCGATGCTGGGCAGTGGGCGGCAGTTGCACCTGCGGGACATCCTGCAGGTGCTGGTGATGCACTGGAAGATCATCGCGATCGTCGCGGTAGCCGTGGTCCTCGCGTCCTACAGCTCGGCCAAGCGGGCGGTGACGTTCTACCGGTCGGACGCCTCGTTCCAGATCGGCTCGAAGAAGGCCGGGGCGATGCGCTCGGACCAGCCCGGCGTCAACGAGATGGAGCTTCAGACCGACCCGGTGCTCTCCGAGGCGCTGATCCTGCAGACGCAGAACCTGGCCCTGCAGGTCGTGGACACGCTCGGCCTCCAGCTCAGGCTCCTCGACCCGCGCACTCCGCGCGGGGACATCTTCGACGACGTGCACGTGGGCAGCGCCCTGCCCCGCGACACCTTCACGCTGCGGCTCAGGGGCCCGTCCGGGTACGAGCTGCGTGACGGACGCGGGGAGCTGATCGCCGCTGCGGGCTACTCCGTCCCGGTGCGGGACACGGTGCACACCCTGAGCTTCACGGTGCACCCCGCGGACGTCGATCGCACGGTGCGGTTCGTGATCATTCCGAAAGCGGCCGCGGGGAACGACGTGCGAGGCGGGCTGGGCTTCACCGTCCACCCGTCCACCACGGTCGTCGACGCCTGGTACCAGGGGACCGACCAGTCGCTCGCCCCATACATCCTGAACGCGGCGATGTACGCGCTCAGGGAGAACGGTGTGCAGCGGCTGCGGGAGCTGTCCACCCAGCGGGAGATGTACCTCAAGGAACAGCTCGCGGAGGCTTCGACCAACTACACGACCGCGCTCACCGCGCTGCAGCGCTACAAGGAAGCGGAAGGGACGGTGGACATCAGCGCCGAGGAGCAAGCCCTGCTCAACTCGGTGCAGACGCTCGACCACGAGCAGCAACAGCAGCGGGAGAACCTCGCGCTGCTGCAGGGGATCCTCGCCTCGGACACGACGCACGGCGTCACCGTCGAAACGCTGAACCGCCTCGCCGCGATCCCGAACATGAGCGCGAACACGGCGATCGCCTTCCAGTTGCAGAACCTGCTGAAGCTGTACGACGACCGCCGCAGCATCACGGCCGGCACGCTGGGCCTGCGGGAGGACAACCCGAGCGTGCAGGCGCTCGAGCAGCGCATCCAGCAGGCGGGGCGGGCACTGCGGCAGGAGTCGCAGGCCACGGCGGAGGGGATCCGCGCCAACATCGCGGGCCTGGACGGGCGGGTCCGCGAGCTGCGCCGGCAGCTGGCGCAGTTCCCCGGCAAGGAAACGCAGATCGGCAAGCTGCAGCTGGACGCCAGCCTGTACAATGACACGTATCGTTACCTGATGACGCAGCTCCAGTCCGCCGAGCTCGAATCGGCGACGATCGCGCCCTACATCCAGGTGGTGGAGACCGGGACGGTGGCGGGGCGGATCGGCGTCACCACCCGACAGCGGGTGGTCGTGGGGCTGCTGGTGGGGCTGTTCCTGGGGGTCGTGCTCGCCTTCTTCCTCGAGTACCTCGATCAGACGATCAAGACGGCGAGCGACGTCGAGCGCGCCCTGAAGATCCCGGTGCTCGGGCTGATCCCGATCGACCCGCGCGGCGCGCGCCACGTGCACCCCGGGCGGCGCCACGGGATCGCGCTCATCACGAGCGCCGCACCCGACGATCCGACCAGTGAGGCGTACCGCGTGCTCCGCACCAACGTCACGTTCGTGAGCGCGGAGCAGCGGGCACTGCAGCTCATCTGCGTCACCAGCCCGGGCCCCGGCGAGGGCAAGAGCACCACCGCCGCCAACCTCGCGATCACGCTGGCCCAGCAGGGATCGCACACGCTGCTCGTGGACGCCGACCTGCGGCGCCCGCTCGTGCACCGCGCCTTCAACCTGGTGCAGGAGCCCGGCCTGACCGACATCCTGATCGGCACCTCCGCGGCGCGGGAGGCGATCCGGCCCAACGTGATCAAGGGCCTCGACGTGCTGCCGGGCGGCGCGCTGCCGCCCAACCCGTCGGAGCTCCTCGGCTCGGAGGCGATGCACCGTCTCCTCGGCGAGCTGCGCAGCCAGTACGACACGATCATCTTCGACACGCCGCCCGTGCTGGCGGTGACCGATGCGACGGTCCTCGGCACGAGCGCCGACGCCGTGATCCTGGTGCTCCGCGTGGGGGAGACGGAGGAGACGGCGGCGCAGCGGGCCGTGGAGAGCTTCCGGCGGGTGCAGACCCGCGTCGCCGGCGCGGTCCTGAACGGCGTGGAGAAGACGCGCGACCGGTACTACTACTATTACTACGGCAAGGACCCGCGCGGCGGGGGCAGCCTGCTCGCGCGGGCGCGCGAGCGGCTGGCCCGCATCATCTGACGCCTATTTGCGGTTCTGCAGCACCTTCCAGAGGCCCCGCAGGCCGCGGTGAAGGTACAGCGCGGGCAGCAGGGCGCCCGCGGCCGGCACCGCGTCGAGCCGGTAGGCGCGGAGCATGTAACCCGGCGCAGGGAACGCCACCTCCCTCAGCAGCCTGAGCCGATCGCTCCAGCGCGGCAGGCCTCTCACGTTCGACACCAGCTCGTCGCTCCAGCGCCGCCCGGGCTCGAGGTACGCCGCCGACGGCTCGGCCCGGCCCGGCCCGGCCAGGATCCTCGCCGCCCCTTCGCTCACGCGGGTGCCGAACCGCGCCCGCGCCAGGTCCAGCTCGTGCGCGCAGATCGCCGCCACGCCTTTGCGGACGGCGAGCCGTGCGAAGCCCTCGAGCTCGGACGTGGGGAGCCGCGACGCGAGCAGGTGGATATCGTAGAGCCAGATCAGGCGCTCGAGGTTGCGGTGGTGCATCGCCGGATGGACGCAGGCCAGCAGCAGCGCGTGCGTCGGAGCGGCCGCGCGCGCGTGCGCTCCGAGCGCCGGCACGCCCGTCGATTCGCGAGCGAGCTCCTCGTAGTCGAGCAGGTCGGCGAACACCGACTCGGTGCTGATCTTCCAGTGAAAATCCAGGGCGTGCGGGACGCCGAAGGTGTCGTCCTTCGCCATCTCGAACTGGTGGAACAGGAACTCGCCGTCGGAGTAGTTCGTGGCCCCGTAGCCGAGCGCGCGCATCACGCGGCGGACACTCTCGCGCTCCTCGCGCCGGATCAGCAGATCGGTGTCGCCGCGAGGCCTCAGGCCCGGCTCCTCGTACACGGTGTACGCGAGCGGCGTGCCCTTGAGGAGGATCGGCCGGATGCCCGCGCCGGCGAGCGCGCCCAGGGCGGCGACCAGCTCCCGGCGGCGGAGCGCCTCCCGCATCGTCTCCGCCCGGGCCTCGCGCGCCAGCTCTCCGAGGACGCTCTGAGGCCAGTCGGAAGGGGGTCGCGCGGCCAGCTGCCGATGCACGAGGCCGGCGAGGTCCTCCCCGACGCACGGCGCGAGGAAGTCGCCCGGCTCCACGCCGAGCGCGGCCCAGGATACGCTTTCACCGCGGAGCAGCGCCGCGAGGCCTTCGGCCAAGGGCGCGCTGAGGACCCGGGTCACGGGCTGCCCGGCGCGGCGGAGGCGGGCGGCCGGACGCTTTGGAGCCGGCCGTACTCGGCCAGGTCGTCCAGGTCTCCCGCCACGACGCGGCCCTCGCATTCGACCCATGCGTGGGCGTCGAGGGGCACGGCGGTTCTGCCTGCGCGCCCGCGGACGCCGATGTGGAGCTCGGGGGAGTATCCGCGGCGGCGCAGCAGGGCGTGCGCCACGAGGCTCTGCGCGAGACAGGTCGTGCCGGGCAGTCTCCGCGCGATCGCCGCGACGGCCCATGCCACCCTGGCGGGGGTCTCGGGAGCGGCGCGGCGCGCTGCGGGGGCCACATCCAGCCGCCTGCGCAGCGCGGCGAACGAGGTCAGTCGGAGCCCCGCGCGCACGCGGAGCACCAGCAGCGTCGTCTCGGCGAGCAGGCGGCGGTCGGTCGGCCTGAGCGCGCGCCACCTACGCCACAGGGCCCGCATCCGACTCCCGCACTTCGATCAGGCCGCGCGCGGCCAGATCCTGAAGAAGGGACCTCAGGTCGCGCCCGCACTGCCCCGGCTCCACGTCGTATTCGGCGATGAGCGCGTCGCGGATAGCGCCCACGGTCGTGGGCCGCTGCAGCAGGTTCCAGATCCGCGCGCCGACATCCTCGAGGCCGTAGTACACGCCGTCCTTGAGGCTGAGGATCACCAGCTCGGCGCCGAACGCGCTGGCGAGAAGATCATCGGCGACCACCACGGTGGCCGAATCCGTGATCCGGCGTGTCGTCATGCTCGCTCTCGGTTCACTAGTCGGGACAACACGCCTAATATACAAGCGTGAGCGGAATCGTCGGGATCTTCAATCTCGGTGGGCAGCCCGCGGACCTTGGCGTGCTGGCGCGCATGAGCGCCACGCTGCGCCACCGGGGGCCCGACGGTGAGGGCCGGCGGGTAGCGGGACCGATGGGGTTCGCCTGGCAGCACCTGTGGGTGACCCCCGAAGAAGCCGGCGAGGTCCAGCCACTCGTCAGACGCACCGGCGCCACCCTCGTCATGGACGGCCGGCTCGACAACCGGGATGAGCTGCTGAGCGCCCTGGAGCTGCCGCGCGTCACGAGCGACGCGGGCTGCGCCCTGGCGGCCTACGAGACCTGGGGCGAGCGATCCGTCGAGCGGCTGAACGGCGACTTCGCGCTGGCCGTCTTCGATCCCCGCCAGCCGCGACTCCTGCTCGCCCGGGACCCGATAGGCGTCCGCCCGCTCTACTACTTCCACAGCGCCCGGCTGTGCGCGTTCGCGTCGGAGATCAAGGCCCTCCTCGCGCACCCCGAGATCCCGGCGCTTCCCGACGATGAGGGACTCGCCGACTACATGCTCGTGGCCTCGCGCCCGATCGAGCGCCAGGACATCACCTGCTTCGCGGGCATCTCGGCGGTCGTGCCTGCGCATCGCGTCGTCGTGACGCCCGAGCGTCTGACGGCGACCCGGTACTGGGATTTCGACCGCGGCCGCGAGCTTCGCTTCGGCTCGTTCGCCGAGTACGTCGAGGCGTTTCACGAGCGGTTCGCGGAGGCGGTGCGACGGCGCTCGCGCGCCCTGAGCCCGGTGACGGTGTCGGTCAGTGGAGGACTGGATTCCTCCTCCATCTGGTGCCAAGCCGAAACGCTGCGGCGGGCCGGGCTGGCGGTGGCTCCCGGCGTGTTCGGGGTGTCCTACGTCGGAGCGGAGGGCACGGCCGCCGACGAGCAGCGCTATCTGCGCGAGATCGAGCGCGCGTACGACGTTTCGTTCGCGCGCATTCCGATCGAGCCCCTGGTCGGCGTGGTCGAGGGCGCCCAGGACCAGGTCCGCGCGGTCGAAGCGCCATTCGTGGACTACGCCTGGGGCGTGACCCGCGCGGTGCACGCGAGAACCCGCGAGGCCGGCTCGCGCGTGCTGCTCTCGGGGCACTGGGGAGACCAGGTGCTGTTTTCCACTGCGTACCTGGTGGATCTCTTCCGGCACTTCGCCTTCCGGCAGATCGTGCGCCATACGCGGACGTACGAGCGGTTCTTCGGCGCGGACGAGACGCGCGTGCTCAGGCAGCGGCTGGTGTTCGACATCGCCCGGCACTGCGTGCCCCGGCCCATCGTGCCGCTGCTCAAGGCCCTGCGCCGCCGGATCGCCCCGCCGGTGCGTCCCAGACCGTGGTTCTCCGGCGCCTTCCGCCGCCGCGCCCTCCGGTTCGCCAACCGGCCGGTGAGCCTGGGCAGCGGTTTCCACTCCGTGCACGCGAGATCGGTGTATCTGGAAGCCCGGTCCAAGTATCACGTGCACTGCATGGAGTGGGACAACAAGAGCGCCGCGCTGCACGGCCAGGATGCGGCGTTCCCGTTCCTGGATCGGGATCTCCTCGCCTTCCTCATGGCCGCGCCGGGCGAGATGCAGAACCGGGACGGCGTTCCGCGGGCGCTGCTGCGGGAGGCGATGGCGGGTATTCTCCCCGAAGCGGTTCGGGCCCGCACGTGGAAGGCCGACTTCACCGGCCCCGCCAACCGCGGGATTGCGCAGGACCTCGCACAGGTGAGCGCCAGGCTGTCGCACGGCTCCCTGGCGGCTCGCTTCGGGTACCTCGACGAAAGCCGCCTGGCGGCCGAGCTTCCCGGCCTGGCCACGGAGCTGCAGGGGCCGGAGTCCCTGGCCCTGTGGGACCTCACGGATCTGTTTGCCCTCGAAGTGTGGCTACAGGTATTCTTCGACGGGATGTGTGAACCTCCGGCACGCCATCCTACCTCTCTTTCGGAGACCATCACATGAAACGGGCGAAGAGACCCCCGACCCGGCACCGCGGCGCCCACAAGCGGCCGTATGTCACACCCGGGCTGACGGTCCACGGCGACATCGGGGTGTTGACGCAGACCAAGAAGGGCCACTTCTCGGACGGGACCAAAAAGCCGGTGACCAGGGCCAGCGGCGGGAACGCTTGAAGGATACCGCGCCCTATAGCCTTTACGGCCTCGCGGTCGCCTGCCCTCTCGATCTCCCCTGCCCCCGCTCTCGCAGGACGCGAGGCCCGGACGTCAGGCTTCGGGTGGGCAGGACGGCCCGGTTCGCCGCGCTGCGTCGGCGGGCCGCCGCCGGCCGGCCGAAGCCCGACTGGTTCTCTTGCCGCCGCCTCGAAACCGGATCGACGTATCTGCGGTGGAGCGGGCTGTTCGAATTCGTCGTCTCGGCGGACGGGCACGACATCCGGTATCACCGCCATCCTCGGGCGACGCCGGAATCGCTCAGCACGTACCTGCTCGGCCAGGTCCTGTCGTTCGCGCTGCTGGCCCTGGGTGTGGAGCCGCTGCACGGCACCGTCGTCGTCGCGGACGGTGAGGGGATCGGGTTCCTCGGAGACTGCGGGTACGGGAAGTCCACCCTGGGAGCCGCGTTCCTGCGCCTGGGCTGCCCCGTCCTCACGGACGACGTGATCGTGCTGGAGCGGACGGCTTCCCGTTACTGCGTGCAGCCGGGGATGCCCCGGATCAAGCTCTTTCCGAGCGTGGCGCGGCAGGTCCTCGGTGTCGAGCCGTCCGGGACCCGGCTGAACGACGGCACGTCCAAGCAGATCCTGCCGCTCGGTGCCGGGCAGGCGGCGCTTTCCCCCGTGCCGCTCCGCGCGCTCTACGCCCTCTCCGAGCCGACACCCGCACGGCGCCGCGCGGCGGGGCGAATCGCGATCGAACGGCTGTCCGCCGGCGCTGCATGCCTGGAGCTGATTCGCAACACCTTCAACACCATCGTGCTCGACCGCGACCGCCTCGCCCGCCAGTTCGCGTTCGCCAGCCGCCTGGCGGGCGTCGTGCCGGTCCGACGCCTGAGCTACCCGCGCAGCCTGCGCAAGCTCCCCGCCGTCTGCGAGGCCGTGCTGGCCGACTGGTCGTGACCCTGCCGGAGCGCCTGGTCTCGCGGTGGATCGAGGCTCGCGAGGCTCTGGCGTCGCTGCGCGGCTTCGAGCGCCCGGCGGCGGCCGTCGCCCTCACCTCGCTGACCGTCGGGGTGCTCGAAGGGGCTTCCATCACGATGCTCGTGCCCTTCCTCTCGTCGTTCAACGGCGAGTCGGCGCGGCGGCTCCAGCTCATCATCCTCGCGCTCGGCGCGCTGCTCCTGCTCCGCGCCGGAGCCGGCTACCTGAACGGCGTCCAGTCTGCCCGGCTCCAGCTGCGCGTCCTCCTCCGGCTCCGCGAGTCGCTTGCGGAGGCGTTCTACGCCTCCCGCTACGCTGAACTCTCCGGCTTCGGCGGGGGACGGCTCGTCAACCTGTTCTCGGTGCAGGCGGAGCGGATGGTGGGCGGGATCGCTGCCCTGGTGGCGCTGCTGAATGCCGCGCTCCTGCTGGCGGTGTACGCTGCGGCTCTGGTGGTGATGTCGTGGCGGATGAGCCTCGCGGCGGTCGCCCTCGGAGCGATCGCCGGCGCCGTCACCGTGTACGCGGGGCGCCGGATCCGCGCCCACGGCATTGGGATGGTGCGCGCCGAGGAGGACTCGAGCCGGCTGGTGCTCGACGACGCCGCCGGCCTCCACGTGATCCAGACCTTCGACGTCGGCCCGCAACGGCTGGTGCTCCACCGCCAGGTGAACCGGACGCTGTTCCGCGAGGCGATGGGCCTGCACCGCTGGCGCAGCGCGCTCGGGCCGGTGACGCAGGCGGTCTACGCGGTGGCGCTGCTGGGCGGTCTGCTCGTCGCGCTCGCGTTCTGGCGGGAGGCGCTGTTCCGGCATCTCCCCATCGTTGTCGCCTTCGTGTTCGTGCTGCATCGGCTGCAGGCGCAGCTCGGCGCCCTCTCCGAGGCGTTTTCGGGGCTGGCCGAGCAGCAGGGCGCGAGCCTCAACGTCTTCGCGTTCCTGGGCGATCGGGAGTCGCGCGCGCCCGACGGGTCCGTCACGATCACCGCTCCGATAAGCCGGATCACGGTGGAGCAGGCCGCGTATCGGTATCCCGGAGGCAATCCCGTCCTCAGGGACCTCGATCTCGAGTTGCGGCGCGGCGAAACGGTGGCGGTGGTCGGCACCACCGGGTCGGGCAAGAGCACGCTGGCGCAGCTGCTCGTCCGTCTCCGGGCTCCCGACTCGGGCCGCATCCTCCTCGATGGCGTGCCGCTGGATCGCCTGACACACGCGTCGCTGGCGCGGAGCCTGGGCGTGGTCTTCGAGGACTGCTTCATCTTCGACGAGTCGGTCGAGTGGAACATCGCTCTGGGGCGCGACGTGCCGCCGGCAGCGGTCGCCGAGGCGGCGCGGGTCGCCCGGCTCGACGAAGTCGTCGCGTCCCTGAAAGACGGCTACAACACTCGCGTCGGCACGCGCGGCGGAACGCTGTCCGCTGGGCAGCGGCAGCGGGTCGCGCTGGCGCGGGCGCTCGTGGCCGGCCCCCAGATGCTCGTTCTCGACGAAGCAACCAGCGCGCTCGACGCCGCCACGGAGCGGTCCATCACGGAGAGCCTGCGCCAGCGGCGGCCGGACGGCATCACGCTGATCATCGCCCACCGGCTCAGCACCGTCCTCGCCGCCGATCGGATCCTGGTACTCGAGGGGGGGCGCATCGTGGCCGCAGGGCGGCACGCCGAGTTGCTGGACATGAGTGAGACGTATCGCCAGCTGGTTGAGACGCAGTTGATCCGACCGGCGACTGTCGAGGCGCGCCTGTGAGGCGCACTCCGCAGACCGCTGGTCGATCCCCGGTCACGCGCCTTCCTTCCGCTTAGCGAGGGAGCAGCCCGCTGATGGATGCCGATGACGAACTCGACCTTCTCCGCTTTCACCGTTTTCTTCTCACCCAGACTCGAGCCCGGCTGCTGCGATTTCGCCAGGCCATCGCCAGGACGGTGAAGCGGGGGGACACGGTGCTCGATCTCGGCACCGGCAGCGGGATCCTCGCCTTTCTCGCCTGCCGCGCCGGGGCCCGGCGCGTGTACGCGGTCGACGTCGACGCGGCCGTGGAGCTTGCCCGGCTACTCGCCAACGACAACGGTATCGGAGACCGCGTCGTCGTACTGGCTGGACCGTCCAGTCGAATCGCGCTGCCGGAACGGGTCGACGTGATCGTGGGCGATATCTTCGGCACCTGCGGCCTGCAGCGCGGCGGTCTGCGATCCCTCATCGATGCCCGCGAGCGATTGTTGAAGCCGGGCGGTGCGATGGTTCCGGCGTCCATCGAGCTGTTCCTGGCGCCAGTGGAGCTTCCGGAGGTCTACCGGCACGAGATCGATAGTTGGCTCCGGAGGCGGCAGGGGCTGGACCTTTCCGCGGTGCGGCAACTCGCGATCAACCACCGCCACTCGGTTCGCGTGAGCCCGCGAGTCTTCCTCGCCGAGCCCGCGCCGGTGGCGCGGGTCAATCTCCTCCAGGTCGCGAACGTGATGCTGCAGGGCACGGTCCGGATGACGGCTCGGCGATCGGGAGTTCTGCACGGTTGGTGCGGATGGTTCGTCGCCACCCTGGCAGACGGGATCGAGCTGGGCAATCGTCCGGGCGCGAGCACGACGAACTACGCGCAAGCGTTCTTCCCGCTGTCCCGTCCCGTCCCGATCAAAACGGGCGGTCGCCTGAAGGCTTCCCTCACGTCCCACGACAGCATTCACTGGCGCTGGCAGGTCGAAGTGGAGGAGCACACTCGTGCCGGCAGGGAGACCGTGCGATTCGACCACTCCACCTTCTTCGGCTCCCTGATGCCCGCGCAGCTCCTTCACGCGAACGCGCCCGATCACACGCCCAGGCTCACGCGTCGAGGCGAGGCGGAGCGGTTCCTCCTGCGGCTCGCCGACGGAGCGACTCCGATCGCCGAGCTGCGGCGCCGCTTGCTGGAACGCTATCCGGACGTGGTCAGATCGGAGGGAGAGGCATCCACGTTCGTCACGGACGTGTTGTCCCGGTGCGCTTGATTCTGCTCACTTCTCAGCGCCGGGTGTCAGGTGGAGGGTGCCGATGGCCGCCACCCGATCGCGACTCAGGGGGAGTGTCCACAGCTCGCCGCGCATCCAGCGCCCCACCTGATCGCGGTATCGGCGGCTCAGCGGGTTCCCCGACTCCCCGGTCGTGATGATCATCCCGCCGTGCTCGATGTCGGCCAGGTCCACGACCTGGCGGAACGAGGCGGCGTGCGTGTTCAGGTAGGGCGGCCGGCGCGCCGAGAAGTCGGCCACGTCCACGGTGTAGAGCGATCCGGCGCGCGGCGCCGGCCCGATGTTGAGGCCGAGCAGGCGGTCGAGGATGCGCTGGCTGCCGAGCATGTGCGCCGAAAGCGTCTGGTGCATCGTGCCCCACCGCTTCCCCTCGGCGATCGGCAGCGCCTCACGCATCGCGCGCGCGGCGAGCTGCGGCAGGTCCTCCTTCTCCGGCGTCCGCGCGTCGTCGAACCAGGGGCTCGTCCCGGCCCTGAGCCAGCGGTGGAGCGGGCTCGAGGGCGCGTAGCCGCCCGGCAGCTCGTCCTCGAACGTCAGGCGCTGGAGGGCGCGGTACCAGGTCCAGAAGATGCTCGGCTCGGTGCGATCCGCGCCCATCACCCCGCTCCACTCGTGCAGCGCGCTCGCCACGTCCGGCCGGCCCACGTCCCCCGCGGCCTTCGCCGCGATCTCCTTGGCCCAGCGCGCGAAAGAGTCCACCGTGTCCATCTGCATCCGCCGCACGTCGTCCACGGTGAACGGCCCACTACCGCTCCCGCCGCCGGCGAGGATCAGCTCGCGGATGCGCTCGGCGCGATAGGGGAACTCCCAGTTGGCCGTGATGAAGTACCGATACTCCGGGCCCACCACCCGGTTGTTTGCAGTGACGATGAAGCCCTCCGGCGGGTTCAGCGTCCACGGCAGCTCGTCGAAGTCGAGGTAGCGCACCCACGCGCCTTCGTCGGTCCAGCCCGGCGTCGGCAGAAGCCCGTTCCCCGAGCGCCGCACCGGGACCGCGCCGGTCATCTGATAGCCGATGTTCCCGTCCACGTCGGCGTAGATCCAGTTCTGCTCCGGCGCCTTGAAGCCCGAGAGCGCGGCGCGGAACTCCGTCCAGTTGCGGGCGCGGTCCACGCCAAGCAGCGCAGTCAGCTCGTCGCTGGGATCGAGCGCGTTCCAGCGCATCGCCAGGCCGTGGAGAGGATCGCCGTCCGGCGCGGGCCCGATCAGCGGCCCGTGCGGCCCGCGGCGCAGGACGAACGGTACGGCGGGCTTGCCGCGGACCCGGATCGAGTCGCGCACGAGCGTCAGGTCCGTCCACCCCGTCGGCGTTCGGACCTTCGAGAAGTCATCGGACAACCGCTCGATGACGTAGTCCACGTCGTCCACGCCGACGTTGGTGAGCCCCCACGCGATGCGGCGATTGTGACCGAGGACGACGGCAGGGAGGCCCGGGATGGTGGCGCCGGCCACGTGGAGGCCGGGACTCTCGAGGACCGCCAGGTACCAGAGCGACGGCGCGCGCAGCGCCAAGTGCGGGTCGTTGGCGAGTATCGGCTTGCCCGACCGCGTGCGCGACGGCCCGATCACCCACGAGTTCGACGCGCGCGAGATGGACGCGGCGTCGAGCAGCTCGGCGGCCAGCGGCGGGATCGCGGGAATGTCCTGCGCCGCCAGCATCGCGCTGGGCACCCCCGCGCGTCCGTGCGTCTGTGCGTCCGTGCGACCCGCCTTCCAGTGGCCGGCCCCCTTGGGCAGGACGACCGCCCCACTGTCCGGGTACGAGGGGAACAGCTCCTGCACCCGCTCCGGCCCCAGCTTCGCCGCCGCGCGCGCCAGCTCCAGCTCGCCGCCCGCGTTGACGAGGTCCCACGCCATCAGGCGGCCGATCTCGAACAGCTGGTTGGTCGTCCACGGCTGTGGCGTGAAGCGGAGCAGCTGGAACTCCGGCCCGAGCGGGCGCGGGTGCGCCGCGATCCACCGGTTGATCCCGCGCACGTAGGCGGTCGCGAGGCTCCGGGTCCCGGGCGCCATCGCCCGCTCGCAGCGCCAGGCCGCGTACGGGATGTCGAGCGATCGCAGGTACCGGTCGGCGTCCAGCGCCGCGGGCCCGAGGATCTCGGAGAGCCGTCCCTCGGCGGCGCGCCGCATGGTCTCCATCGCCCACAGCCGGTCGCGCGCGTGGAGGTAGCCGAGAGCTTCGAGCGCGTCGGAGTCCGACGCGGCCGCAATGTGCGGCACGCCCAGGCTGTCCCACGTCACCTCGACCGGCGCGCCGAGGCCGGGCACCGACTCCTGCCCGCGGAGCGGTGGGATCGAACGATTGAGCCAGGTGGTGAGGACGGCGAGGAGGGCCAGTACGACGACGACCGGCACCGCGCCAAGGCGCACGGCGGTCTTCATGGGACCTGGATCAGCTGCTCGCGCTTGGTGCCGACGCCGACGAACTTCACCACCGTTCCCGCCAGGTCCTGGAGGCGCGAGAGGTAGCGGCGCGCCGCGAACGGCAGGTCCTCGAGGCGCCGCGCGTCCGCGGTGCTCTTGCGCCACCCCGGCATCAGCTCGTAGACCGGCTGCACGCAGTCGAGGGCGACGACGTTGTCGGGAAGGTCCTGCAGCTCCTCGCCGTCCATCCGGTAGTGCGTGCACACCGGGATGCTCTCGAGCGTGTCGAGGATGTCGAGCTTGGTGACGGCGAGGCCCGAGAGGCCGTTGACCCGGGCGGCGTAGCGCACGACCACCGCGTCGAACCACCCGCAGCGCCGCGGCCGCCCGGTCGTCGCGCCGAACTCGTCGCCGAGGGAGCGGAGGCGCTCGGCCTCCTCGGGGCTCGCCTCGGTCGGCAGCGGGCCGTTCCCCACCCGCGTCGTGTAGGCCTTCACCACGCCCAGGACCGCGTCGATCGCGGTGGGGCCGATCCCCGAGCCGGTGGAGGCGCCGCCCGCCGTGGTGCTCGAGGACGTCACGAACGGATAGGTGCCGTGGTCCACGTCGAGCAGCGCGCCCTGCGCGCCCTCGAGGAGCACGTTCCCGCCGTTCGTGAGCACGGTGGAGACGAGCTTCCCCGAGTCGCCGATGAAGGGGAGCATCCGCGGCGCGATCTCGCGCAACATGCGCTCGACCTCCTCGACGGTGCAGCGCTTCGTGGAACCTGCCAGCGCGAGCATCGCGTTGGTCCGCTCGCACGCGGCGCGCACGAGCTTGGCCACGATCTCCGGGTGGCGGAGATCGCCCACGCGCACGCCGCGGCGGCCGATCTTGTCCTCGTACGCCGGCCCGATGCCGCGGCTGGTGGTGCCAATCTCCTTGCTCCGCGCGCTCTCGGCGTCCAGGAGCTTGTGGTACGGGAGGACGAGGTTGGCGCGGTCGCTCACCACCAGCCGCCCCTCGATCGCGACCCCACGCTCGACCAGCGCGTCGATCTCGTGGAACAGCGTCTCGGGGTCGAGGACGACGCCGTTCCCGATGACGCAGCGCGTGCCCGCGTGCAGGATGCCCGACGGGATCTGGTGGAGGATGAACTCGCCGCCCGGCGCGTCCACGGTATGGCCGGCGTTCGCGCCGCCCTGGTAGCGCACGACCAGATCGGCGCGCTCGGCGAGGGCATCCACCACCTTGCCCTTGCCTTCGTCGCCCCACTGGGCGCCCACCACGACGACGCAGTGCGTCTGGGAGTCGAACACGGGCCCTAGGCGGCGGCCGCGGCGCGAAGGCCCGCGGCGGCGAGCAGCTCGGCCACGCGACCCTTCTGCCGCGCGTCGAGCGGCGCCAGCGGCGCGCGCGCGGGCCCGCCCGGCAGCCCGAGCAGGTCCAGCGCGGCCTTGATCCCCGGCACGCCGAGGTCGCCCACGATCTCGCGTGCGAGCGGCGTCAGCCGCTCCTGCTCCGCCCCCGCGCTGCGGCGGTCGTCGGCGCGGAAGGCCCGGAACAGCGTCTGGCACCGGTCGGCGGCGATGCAGGCCACGGCGAGCACGCCGCCGTCCGCGCCTAGCTCGAGGGCCGGGTAGAACTGGGTCCCGGAGCCGACCAGCGCCTTGAGCCGCGGCGCGGCCGCGCGGTAGCCCGCCAGCACCTTGAGATCGCCGCTCGAGTCCTTGAAGCCGATGACCCGCGGATGGTCCGCCACCGCCCGGAGCAGACTGTCGTGCAGCATCACGTGCGTGTACTTCGGCATGTTGTACAGGATCACCGGCACCGGGCTCCGGTCGGCGACGCGCGCGAAATGGTCGGCGAGGGCCTGCGGCGTCAGCACGGGGCCGAAGTAGGCGGGGGGACGCACCAGCACGGCGTCGGCGCCGGCCGCCGCGGCGCGCTCCGACAGCCGCACCGTGCCGCGCGTGGACTCGGCGCCCGTGCCGGCGATCAGCCAGCGGTCCTCGGGAACGACCTCCCGCAGCCACTCGACCAGGTTCACCGTCTCGTCCTCGTCGAGCATCGGCCCTTCGCCCGTCGTGCCCGCCACCACCACCCCGGCGAGCCCGCGCGCGATGGCGTCGCGCGCGAGCTGCCGCAGCGCGACCGGCGCCACGTCGCCCGTCTCGGGGTCGAACGGCGTCGTGAGCGGGACGATGACGCCCTGCAGGGCGAGGGCGCTCACGACGGCAGCATGCTCGACAGGTCGTCCGTGAAGCCGGCGGGCCGGTCGGGGGACTCCGGCGCCGGCGGCTTGGCCGCCGGCACCTCCGCCGGGCCCTTCACCTTGGCCGACATCCGCGACCGGCGCCGGAAGGTCTTCATCTGCAGCTCGAAGTCCGACGGGTTGGACGAGTTCGCCAGCGCGGTGTCGTACTCGACGATGTCCTGGGAGACCAGGTCCTGAAGGTGCTGGTCGAAGGTCTGCATCCCATACTGTTCCTTGCCATCCGCGATGAACTCCCGGATCTCGCTGGTCCGGTTCGGGTCGAGGATCAGGTCCTTGATCGTGGAGGTGACGATCATGACCTCCAGGGCCGCCACGCGCCCGTGCCCGTCCTTGCGGCGCAGCAGCCGCTGCGAGACGACCGCATGCAGCGCGTCGGCCATGCGGATGCGCACGATGGTCTGCTCCTCCGGCGGGAACATCGCGATGACGCGCGAGATCGTCGTCGTCGCGTCCGGGGTGTGCAGGGTGGAGACCAGCAGGTGCCCCGTCTCCGCCGCTTTCATCGCCGTGTCGATCGTCTCCGCGTCGCGCATCTCGCCGATCAGGACGACGTCGGGGTCCTGGCGCAAGGCCGCGCGGAGCCCGGTGCGGAAGCTGTCGGTGTCGGTGCCGATCTCCCGCTGGGTGATCGAACAGTTGATGTCGCGGTGCAGAAACTCGATCGGGTTCTCGAGCGTCACGATGTGCTTCTGCTGCGTGCGGTTGATCTGGTCGATCATCGCCGCCATCGTCGAGCTCTTGCCGCTGCCGGTCACGCCGGTGACCAGGATCATCCCCCGCTCCGCCGCCGCGACGGTCGCCAGGACCGGCGGGAGCTTCAGCTGCTCGAAGGTCGGCACCTCGAACGGGATGACGCGCATCACGATCATGAACGAGGAGCGCTGCCGCAGGATGTTGACGCGGAAACGCCCGATCCCCGGCGCGCCCCACGAGCAGTCGTAGTCGAGGATCTTGTCGATGCGGGCCTTGTCTTCGGCGCTGGGGATGAACTGGAGCGCGATCGCCTTCGTCTGCTCGGGCGTGAGGCGCTGCTTGGTCAGCGGCACCAGCTTCCCGTCGATCCGCGCCCGGAACACGTCGCCGGCCTTGATGTGCAGGTCCGACGCGCCCCGGTCCACCGCGGCCTTGATGATCTTCTCCATTCAGTACCCCGCGCTCAGGTCCACCACGTTCACCAGCTCCCGCTTCTCCCGATACCGCTTCCAGTTCTCCAGCACCAGCGCCTGCTCGCGCGCCCAGAACCCGGGCGACACCGCCGCGACGTGCGGGTGGACCAGGACCCGCGGGTGCGTCCAGAAACGGTGTTCCGGCGGCAGCGGCTCCACGTCGAACACGTCGAGGGCCGCGCCCCGCACCTTGCCCGAATCCAGGGCCGCCAGCAGCGCGGCCTCCTCCACGACCTGGCCGCGCGATACGTTCACCACCACCGCGCCGTCGGCCAGGAGAAGCAGCTGCCGCGCGCCGATCGCGGCCCTGGTGCCCGGCGTGAGCGGCGCCGTGACCACCAGTGCCGCGGCCCCCTCCAGCACCCAATCCGCCTGACCCGGCCCCACGGTGGCGACTCCCGGCAGGCCGCCCAGCGCCGGCCGGCGGCGCACCGCCCGCACTTCGGCGCCGAGCGCCGTGAAACGCTGCGCCACCGCCCGCCCGATCCCGCCGAGCCCGTAGACCGCGACGCGGCTCCCCGCCAGCTCGCGCGCCACGCAGGGGAGGCCCGTGAAATCGTCCTTCACCCAGCGCGCCTGGTCCTGCGCCCGGCGGGCCAGGTCCATGCCCCGGAAGAAATACAGCACGGCCGCGACCACCCACTCCGCGATCGGGTCGGCGTGCACACCGGCGGAGTTGGTGAAGATCGCGCCCGACGCCTTCAGCGCCGGCGTCAGACTCCCGGCCACGCCGGCCGCCGCGGTGTGTACCCAGCCGAGCGTCCCGCGGCCCGCCTCCAGCACCGCCTCCGGGATTCCCCACCCAATGTACACCTCGGCCCCGGCGGCCACAGCCACCGCCTCCGGCGAGCCGCCGGAGCCGTCGCCGTCGCTGTTCGAGGCCGCCCGGACCACCTCCACCTGCCAGCCGTTCCCGCCCGCGGCCACGAGCGCGTCGAGGAAAGACCGCGGCGGCTGCCAGAACGGCCGCTGCGACGCCAGGTCCACTACCACACGGCCTACCGGCGCCATCAGCGGACCCCTGATGCCGGGACGAAGCCCATCAGCTCGCGGACCCGCGTCATCGTCTCCTTGGCCAGAACGCGGCAGTGCGCCGCGCCCCGCTCCAGCACCTCGCGCACCCGCTCCGGATGCGCCTGCAGCTCGGCAGCGCGCTCCCGGATCGGCGCCAGCGCCGCTATCATATTGTCCGCCAGCAGGCGTTTGCAGTCCAAGCACCCCCACCCTGCCGTCCGGCACTGCTGCGCGACGTGCTTCACCTGATCCGGCGTGGAGAAAAGCTCGTGCAGGTGGTAGATGTTGCAGATGTCGGGGTTGCCCGGGTCCTTCCGGGTCTTGCGCGCCGGATCGGTCACCGCGGGGCGCAGCTTCTCCCAGATCACCTCCGGGCTGTCGAGGACGCCGATGGTGTTCCCCAGACTCTTCGACATCTTCGCGTTGCCATCGAGGCCGACGATGCGCTTGGCGCTCGTGAGCAGGGGCTGCGGCTCGGGAAAGAAGTCCTCGCCGAAGCGGGCGTTCCAGCGGCGCGCGACCACCCGCGACAGCTCGAGGTGCTGCAGTTGATCCTCGCCGACCGGGACCTTGTCCGCCCTGTAGAGCAGGATGTCCGCCGCCTGGAGCACCGGGTAGTTGAGCAGCGCCGCCGGCACCGTCTCCTCGCGCGCCGACTTGTCCTTGAACTGCGTCATCCGTTCCAGCTCGCCCAGCGGCGCGACCGCGCTCAGCGCCCACGCCAGCTCGGCGTGCTCCGGGACGTGCGACTGCACGAACAGCGTGCACTTCTCGGCGTCGAGCCCCGCCGCGAGGAGGCCCGCCGCCATTTCCATCGTGCGCGCCGGCAGTTCCTTCGGGTCGTAGGGCTGGCTGATGGCGTGGAGGTCCACGATGCAGAAGATGCACTCGTGCTGCGACTGGAGCGCGACCCAGTTCCGGACCGCGCCCAGATAGTTGCCGATGTGCAATTCGCCCGAGGGCTGGATGCCGCTGAAGACCCGGTTCATCCGCGCAAGGTAAGAGCGGCCGGAGGGCATGGCAAGTGAACTGGGACGCACGGCAACTGCTGGCAGCGGCTCAACTTGCGGCCGATCGCGCCGCCGCCTTCCTGCTCCGGGAGGAGGGGCGGCGCGGGCCCGACCAGTGGTCCGAGAAAGGGCGCGCCGACTTCGTCACGGAAGTGGACCGCGAGTCGGAGCGGATGATCTCCGAGACGCTGCTCGCGGCCGCGCCGGGCAGCACCGTGGTCGGCGAGGAGCTGACGCCCTCAGGCGCAACGTCGGGCCTCGCGTGGGTCGTGGACCCGCTGGACGGCACGACCAACTACCTGCACCGCTTCCCCTTCTACGCCGTGTCCATCGGCGCCGTGGTGGACGGCCAGCCCGTGGCCGGCGTGGTGCACCACGTCTCACTGAACATCAGGTATCACGCCGTCGCCGGCGGCGGGGCGTTCCAGAACGGGACGCCGATCCGCGTCTCCGGCGTCACCAAGCCCCAGCAGGCCCTGATCGGCACGGGGTTCCCGTTCAAGTTCATGGACCAACTTCCCATCTACGCGGCGCAGTTCGCCGCCGTCATCGCCGGCTCGGGTGGTCTCCGGCGCCCAGGCTCGGCCGCGCTCGATTTCTGCGAGGTGGCTGCCGGGCGGTTCGACGGCTTCTGGGAGCTGCGGCTGGCGCCCTGGGACGTCGCCGCGGGCACGCTGATCGTGCGCGAGGCCGGCGGCATCGTGACCGGGCTGGACGGGGAGCGCGACGTCATCCGCCACGGCTCGATCGTTGCGGGGAACCCGGCCATCCACGGCTGGCTGATGGAACTGTTGAACTCGCCTTCCCTACACCCTACACCCTAACCCCTACACCCTGACTGCCATGCCCCTAGTTGAGTGTGTCCCCAATTTCTCAGAGGGCCGGAGCGTTGAGACTCTCGACGCCCTTCGAACCGCCCTGACTTCCGTCCCCGGCGTGCGGCTCCTCGACGTGCAGGCCGACGCGAGCCACAACCGCTCCGTCTTCACCTTCGTCGCCGCGCCCGAGGCTGCCGCCGAGGCGGCGTTCCGCGCGGTACGCCTGGCGTCGCAGCGCATAGACCTCCGGGTCCACAAGGGCGAGCACCCGCGGATGGGGGCGGCGGACGTGGTGCCGTTCATCCCGCTCGAGGGCGTGACGATGGACGACTGCGTGGCGCTCGCGAAGAAGCTCGGCGAGCGGATCGGGAAGGAGCTGGAGATCCCGGTCTTCCTCTACGAGCGGGCGGCGTCGCGCCCCGAGCGCCAGAACCTCGCCGACGTCAGGCGCGGCGAGTTCGAGGGGCTCAGGGAGCAGATCGGGAAGGACCCGGCGAAGGCGCCCGACTTCGGACCCGAGCGGATCCATCCGTCGGCCGGAGCGATCGCGGTCGGAGCCCGGCCCTTCCTCGTCGCGTACAACGTCTATCTCGCTACCCCTGACCAGGCGGTCGCCAAGACCATAGCCAAGCAGGTGCGCGAGGCGGGCGGCGGGCTCAAGGCGGTGAAGGCGCTGGGAATGCTGGTGGGCGGCGAGGCCCAGGTCTCGATGAATCTGGTGGACATCGACACCACCCCACCGCACGTGGCGTTCGAGGCGGTCGCCGCGGCGGCGCGGAAGCTCGGCACGGACGCTGCCTGGAGCGAAATCGTCGGGATGGTGCCCGAGCGTTGCGTCCAGGGCGCAGCCGAGCGGCACCTCAAGATGAAGGAGAGCATCGCTCCGCACGTGATGGAGGCCAAAGTGCGCGCGACGGCGGGCCCGACGCTGGGCGACTGGCTCGACGCGGTCGCGTCGGTGAGTCCCGCGCCGGGGGGCGGCACCGCCTCGGCGGTGGCGGGCGGCCTGGCCGCAGCGCTGGCGGCGATGGTCGGCAAGCTCACCGTGGGGCGGAAGAAGTACGCCGAGGTGGACGCCGAGTTCAGGGGGCTGGTGGAGAAGGCGGAGACGCTGCGCGTCCGGCTGATGCGCCTGGGGGACGAGGACGCCGCGTCGTTCAACGCCGTGACCGCGGCGTACGCCATCCCGAAGGACAAGGAGGCGGAGCGGAAGGCGGCGATCCAGAAGGCGCTGATCGGCGCGGCGAAGGTGCCGCTCGAGACCCTGCGGGCGGCGCGGGAAGTCGCGGCGCTCGCCGCGCGCGCGGCGGAGGCCGGGAACAGGAACGCGGTGTCGGACGCGGGGGTTGGCGCGCTGCTGGCCGGGGCTGCTGCCCGGGGCGCCGCCTACAACGTGCGGATCAACGTCACCGGGATGCCGAACCCCGGCGAGGGCGCGCCGCTGGCGGAGGAGGCGAAGCAGCTGATCGCGGAAGCCGAGAAGGACGTCGCCCGCGCGACGGCCGCCGTGGAGGCCGCCATCGGCGGGTGACTAGTTAGGAGACGGAGCAACAGAGCGCAGGAATATTGCGACGAGCAAAGGCGCCTTTCTTGTGCCTGGCATAACGCCTCACTGACGCCTGCGTGCTACACTAGGCTGCGTCGTGTATGATGGCAGTGAAGGCGGCCTATGCATCCGTTCATTGGTACCAGCTGGCGTATGGCGCGTCACAATGCGAAGGGGCTCCTCTCGGCCCTGCTTCTCCTGGCCGCGGCGTGCGCCGACCAGCCCGCCGCGCCGCGCCCGGATGGTCCTGCGACGCTATCGCTCTCGGTGGCCGAACGTGCTGACATCCAGCTCACACCAGCCTCGTACGACAGCGTCCCCGTTCTCTCGTCGTCCGCCGTTGCTTTTCGCGGCATGGACTCCTTCCAGAACGTCTTCGGCACGTTTGAGGTGTTCCACTTCGTGGCGATGGCCCCTGGCCAGACGGTGGTGCTCATCCGGTCTACCGACGGGACACACGCTGTGAGGTACACGATCAACGTCCACAGAGCTGTCACCGTCCTGCAAGTTCTCAAGACGCTACCGCTGTCTGTGGGCCAACGCGCCGACCTCACAACCGAAGGACAATTCGAGTACGACAGCCTGCCTATACTGTCGTCGTCTGCGGTGGCCTTTCTCGGGATGGACCGAGTGGGGGGGTATACGCCAGAAGGCCCGTCCGGTCAGGTGCAGGTGTACCACCTCGTGGCGATGGCAACCGGCCAGACGGTGGTGACGCTCCGGTACATCGACGGGGCAGCTACACTCCAGGACACAATTAGCGTCCAGGCTGCCGCTCCGCACGGCACCTTCGCGCAGATAAGCGCCGGCTTCTTCCTCACTACCTGCGCCGTGACCACACGTGGCGCCGGGTACTGTTGGGGCGGAGAGCGCGCGTACGCCAACGACAGTACCGGAGACGGCGCGACGTTCTTCTATGACACACCTGTGCCCATGACTGGTGGGCTCACCCTTGCAGCAATCAGCGGCGGGGGAGACCAAACCTGCGGTGTGACGGTCACCGGTGCCGCCTACTGCTGGCCCATTGACATCAACCCGAACGTCGGCCCCAGTTGGGTGCCCTCGGCAGTCCCTGGTGGGCTCACGTTCAAGACCGTGAGCGCGGGGATCTACCACGCCTGCGGCTTGACGACCGACGGTGCAGCCTACTGCTGGGGCAACAACGGCGCCGGCCAGCTTGGCAACGGTGCGGTCGGCTCCTTCGACAGCGTCCCCGTAGCGGTCTCGGGTGGGCTCACCTTCGCGGCAGTGGGGGCCGGATACGAATTCACATGCGGCCTGACGACGAGCGGCGCCGCGTACTGCTGGGGCGACAATGACTACGGGGAGCTTGGGAACGGCACGACCACCTTTAGCAGCACGCCGGTGGTGGTGACTGGTGGGCTGAGCTTCGTTGCGCTGGCCACCGGCTATTTCCACGCCTGTGGCCTGACGGCCGGCGGCGCCGCGTACTGCTGGGGCGGGAGCCTCTATGGCGAGCTGGGTAACGGTACGACGACCAGAAGCCTCACCCCCGTGGCGGTGTCGGGAGGCGTTGCGTTCGCAACCCTCAGCGCCAGCTATGGGACTACCTGCGGTGTGACGACCAGCGGCGCGGCCTACTGCTGGGGATGGAACGGCTCTGGCCAGCTCGGGACCGGCACGAGCACGCTCATCTACCCCACACCCGTTCCGGTATCCGGTGGGCTGACGTTCGCCACCGTGAGTGCCGGCAATCTCCACACGTGCGGCGTCACGACCCAGGGCGCGGCGTACTGTTGGGGGGACAACAGTGAGGGCGAGCTGGGTGACGGGTCAACCACGATTCAATTAGCGCCTGTGCCGGTCTTTGGCCCCTAGCTTACTTCGAACGCCGCCGCCGGGTCTCCGACTGACCCCTGATCAGTTGCCCTCCACCGGTTGATCATTGGCGCGACCGCGAGAAGCCGTGCGTCACGGCACGAACGCCTCGTAGGCGGCCCAGGAGTGCGCCGCCGAGCCGGCCAGGATGGCCGGCAACGCCTGCAGGACCGAGATCACGTCCGAAGCGGTGATGTCCATCCCGGCGAGCTTCATCCTCAGGCGGCGCGCGTCCTGCGGCGCGTCCGAGGCCACCAGGACCACGAAGTAGGCCCCGACCGGGGGCGGCACGGTGTCGCCCGGGAGCAACCGCCACCGGTCGTGCGCCCCTGCGCCGCACGAGTCCTCGATCGCTGCCAGATCCGCCTTCCGGAGCCGCCGCGCCAGCGTGGTCTGCGCTGCCGCGCTGTCGGCCGGCGACGGAAGGGGAGGCACCTTGGCCCGCAGCTCGTTCCAGAAGCAGCGCGACATCATGGCCTCCTCGCCGGTGGTGTCTACTGCCGTGAACGGGTCGCTGGTGTAAGTGGGCCACGCCATCCAGGGCCTGGGACGCTCGACCTGCACCGTGTGCATGCCCCGGGCAAAGGTGACCGTATCCTTGTTGCGCAGCGGGTAGATCGCCTGCAGCCGTGCGCCGGGCCACACCCGTACGATCACCACGTTGGCCGGCGCGACCGTGGCGAAGGTGATGGTCTCTCCCGAATCGTCGGTCGCCACCAGCCCTGGCCCGTACAGCTCCACTGCCCCGGTTGCCTGGACATTGAGCGGCAGGACTGCCGGCTGCGCCACGCGCGCACAGGCGTAGGAGGAAGCGAGGAGGACCGAGAGCGCCGCGAGGCGGCTCGGCGGGCACACCACGCCCCGGGAGGCGGCGCTCGTACTGGGGCCGGGCCTACGACGTCGCGTGAACCGGCGCCTCGGTCAGGATGCGGGCACCTTCCTCGGTGATGAGGACGGTGTGCTCGAAGTGGGCCGAGAGGGAGCCGTCGGCGGTCACCACGGTCCACTTGTCGCCCAGGGTGCGGACCTCGGGCCCGCCCAGATTGATCATCGGCTCGATCGCGATGGTCATCCCCGCCACCAGCCGGGCGCCGCGGTGCGGCTGGCCGTAGTTCGGCACCTGCGGCTCCTCGTGGAACTGCGTGCCGATCCCGTGCCCCACCAGCTCGCGCACCACGCCGAGCTTCCCGGCATCGGCCACGGCCTGCACCGCGGCGCCGATGTCGCCCACGTTCCCGTTCGCGCGGGCCGCCCCGATCCCCGCCGCCAGGCAGCGCTGCGTCGTCTCCAGCAGCCGCTGGGCGTCAGCGGAGATCTCCCCCACGGGGACCGTGATCGCGCCGTCGCCGTGCAGGCCGCCCACGCACGCCCCGACGTCCACGCTCAGGATGTCGCCCTCGGAGAGGACCCGCTTCTTGGACGGGATCCCGTGCACCACCTCGGCGTTGATCGAGGTGCAGAGCGTCGCGGGGAAGCCGTACAGCCCCTTGAACGACGGCGTCGCGCCGTCGTGGGAGCGGATGAACTCCTCGGCGATGCGGTCCAGCTCCCAGGTGGAGACGCCGGCCACGGTCTTCGAGCGCACCAGGGCCAGCACGTCGGCCACGATGCGGCCGGCGCGGACCATCAGCTCGACTTCGCGCGGCGACTTGACCGTGATCAAGACGTGAGAGCCTCCCGCGCCCGCTTCTGGATGTCGTCCACGCTCCCCATCCCGGGGACGCGCCGCACGACACCCTGCTTCTCGTAGTAGGCGATCAGCGGCTGCGTCTGATCATGATACACCTTGAGCCGCGTCCTGATCGACTCGAGGTTGTCGTCGCTCCGCCCTTCCTTGGCGGCGCGGGCCAGGAGCCGCTTGGTCAGCTCCTCCTCCGCGACGTCGAGGAGCACCACCCGGTCCACCTTCGCCTTCTTCTCGGCGAGGAGCTTGTCCACCGCCTTGGCCTGCGCCACGGTGCGCGGGAAGCCGTCCATCATCATCCCGCGCTTCGCCCCCGCGTCCAGGATCTCGCGGATCAGGCCCAGGATGACGTCGTCGGGGACCAGCTCCCCCCGGTCCATGAACGTCTTGGCCTGCTTGCCGAGCGCCGTCCCCTGCTTCACCGCCGCGCGCAGCAGCTCGCCGGTCGAGACTTCGGGGACCGCGAGATGCTCGGCGAGGAGCTTGCCCTGCGTCCCTTTGCCCGAGCCCGGTGCTCCGAGGATCATCAGGTACATTGCCGCCCCGAGTGAGAGGTGAGACGTGAGGGGTGAGAAGATACCGAGAGAGGTAAGAAGTTCAATGCGTGAGAAGCAAAAGCGTGAGAAGGGGTCATCTTCTCACGCCTTCACTTCTCACGCCTTTACCTCTCACTTCTCCCTGCGCCGTCTCACCTCTCACGGCTCACTTCTCACTTCGCGCTACATGTATCGCTGCCGCCCCCGGAACTTCACGCGGCCTTCCTTCATGAACCCGTCGTACTGCCGCAGGATCATGTGCTGCTGCATCTGCTGCACCGTGTCGAGGGCCACACCCACGACGATCAGCAGCGCGGTGCCGCCGAACCGGAACGGGACGTTGAACGCGTCGAAGATGATGATCGGCATCACCGCGATGGCGGTGAGGAAGAGCGCCCCCGGCAGCGTGACCCGGCTCAGCACGTGGTCGATGTACTCGGCCGTGTGCGAGCCCGGCTTCACGCCGGGGATGAACCCGCCCTGCTTCTTCAGGTTCTCCGCCAGGTCCTGCGGATTGAAGATGATGGCCGTGTAGAAGTAGGTGAAGAAGACGATCAGCACCGTGTACAGCACGTAGTAGATCCACGAGCCCGGCTGGAAGTACTCCGAGAGGTCCCGGAGCGCCTGCACGTTGGAGAACTGCGCCAGCGTGCCCGGCACGATGATGATGGACTGCGCGAAGACGATCGGCATCACGCCCGCCGAGTTGATGCGGAGCGGGATGAACGACTTCTGCCCTTCGCGGATCCGTCCCCGGCCCATCACCTTCCGCGGGATCTGGATCGGGATGCGGCGCGCCGCGACGGTGATCGCCACGGTCACCCAGACCACGACCAGCATGATCACGGCGAGCACCAGCAGCCGCGGCAGGTCCACCGCGCCGGTGCGGTAGTACTCGATCGTCTTGCCGATGGCCGGCCAGCCGCCCTCGACGATCGAGAAGAAGATCAGGAGGCTCATCCCGTTGCCGAGGCCGCGCTCGGTGATCTGCTCGCCGAGCCACATCACGAAGATCGCGCCGACGGTGAGGACGAACGCCGTGGTGATCCGGAAGCTCCAGCCCGGCGTCGCCACCGCGCCCTGGAGGCTCTCGACGAAGACCGCGACGCCCCACGCCTGCCCCGCCGCCAGCCCCACGGTGAGGTAGCGGGTCCACTGCGTGATCTTCTTCCGCCCTTCCTCGTCCTTCTGGAGCTTCTCGGTCGCCGGGAAGACGGCGCCCATCAGCTGCCAGAAGATGCTCGAGGAGATGTACGGCATGATCCCGAGCGCCATGACCGTCGCGCGCGACAGCCCACCGCCGACGAACATGTCGTACATGCCGAGCAGGCCGCCGCCCCCGCTGCTCTTGAAGAACTGGGTCAGCGCGTTGACGTCCACGCCCGGCACGGTGATGTGCGCCCCGATGCGGTACAGCAGGAGGCACAGGAGCGTGAAGAGAATCTTCTCTTTGAGCTCGGGGATCTTGAAGAGGTTCGGGATCCGCGGTCCGCTCACACGCTACTCCTCGACGCGCCCGCCGGCGGCCTCGATCTTGGCCTTGGCGGCGGCGGAGACCTTGAGCCCCTTGACGACGAGCCCCTGCGGGGCATCGCCGTCGGCCAGCAGCTTCACGCGCTCGCCCGCGCCGGCCAGGCCGGCCTCGGCGAGCGACGCCGCCGTGACCTCGCGGCCGGCGAAGGCCTTCAGCGCCTCGAGGTTCACGGCGCGCGCTTCGACCTTGTACGGATTGGTGAAGCCGCGCTTGGGGACGCGCCGGATCAGCGGCATCTGCCCGCCCTCGAAGCCGGGCCGCACGTGCCCGCCGGTCCGCGCCTTCTGGCCCTTGTGGCCGTGGCCGGATGTCTTGCCGTGGCCCGAGCCGGGGCCGCGGCCCTTGCGCTTGGGCGCGTGGGTGGAGCCGCGGGGCGGCTTCAGCGTGCCCAGTCCGATGTGCTCGATCTTCTCCGCCATCACGCCTCCGCTGCCGGCGTCACCTCGATGAGGTGGCGCACCTGCCTCAGCATGCCCCGCACCGACGGCGTGTCGGTGACGATCACCACGTCCTGGTGGTGCTTGAGTCCGATGGATCGCAGCGTCGCGCGGTGCTT
>Ga0187889_10000383_pt1 | contig 53653 bp, 58 predicted proteins | sample June2016WEW_7_10_2_FD_132992 | JGI IMG/M metagenome (GOLD analysis project Ga0187889, IMG submission 132992) | Peatland microbial communities from SPRUCE experiment site at the Marcell Experimental Forest, Minnesota, USA - June2016WEW_7_100 | ecosystem: Environmental > Terrestrial > Soil >... | reverse complement strand
TGTTCACGCCCGGCTCACCGCCGACGATCGCGGCAGGCTCCGATGGGGCAGACCCGTTGCGGCTGCAGAGATGCCCGGGGCGGGACTCGAACCCGCATGGGGTCGCCCCCTGGGGATTTTAAGCCGTAGGTCGCGGCGCACAACGAAGCGCGAGCGCGTATCTACGGGCACTTCCGCGCGGCAGAAGGGGCCGTTGGTACCCCGTCGGGACGTAGGTTCTTCCCCGTTTCTTCCACGCCGGCGACCTCAGTTCTCGCCGGTACAAGCTACCAGAGGAAGGCCCCTGCTCCAACGAGCGCGACGGAGCCAGCACCGGCAGGTACACGGCCGGGGTTTACGGCCCTTGACACAGCCGGGGGTCTGTGGCGTTATTACGCTTCGTAGCACTTTTATGAAAAGTCGTACATAACGCATAGGTTCGACCGGAGGCAAAGAATGACCGAGCAGGATCTCTACCTGAGACTGGCAGATTCAATCTGCCAGCAGATGGACAAGGACCACAGAGCGTACAGCACCAAGACCAGGGCGGAGCTTACCACGCTCCTACGGAACATCTCGAATCAGCCGCGGTCGAGGATCGGGCGCGCCGTGGGGGACGCCATCGAGGCCGCCCTCGATCAGAAGGGGTTTCGGATGTTCCCGTCCATCAACGCGGTCGGGGCACTGGAGGCAGTCAGGATCATTAGGCGCGGCACGTTTGTGGATAAGATTCTCAACGCCTTCCTACACCCCGGCGGGATGACCGACGGCCAGCTCGCCGACGTCATCGCCAAGGCGAAACAGCAGGACATGATAAGGTGGAACAAGGGCGAAGCGGCGGGGGCTGTCTGACCATGACTACCCCTGAGATCATTACAGCCCTGGCCGTGCTGGTTTCGCCGCTCTTCGCGGTCCAGGCAAGCGAGTGGTTCCATCGGTGGCGCGAGAAGCGGCAGCGCCGGCTTATCATCTTCCGAACGTTGATGTCCACGCGCGCAACCAGGTTGTCGGCGGATCACGTGCAGGCGCTCAACGTGATCGACATCGAGTTCAACGACCGGAAGAGTCGGGGCGTGCGGGACGCGTGGAGCGCGTACCTCAATCACCTGAACACCACCAGGACCGACGCGGGGGCCACTGTGTGGGACTCCACGAAGGACAACCTGTTCGTGGAGCTTCTGTACGAGATGGCCCACCAACTCGGGTACCCGTTCAACAAGACGCACATCCGCACCACGGCGTACTACCCGAAGGGGTACAGCGACCTCGAGGCGGACCAGTACGTGGGACGAAAGGCGCTCCTCGCGATCCTGAGCGGCGAACGGTCCGTTCCGATCCGAGTCACCTCCATCCCGGGGGAACCCTCCGCGGGCCCATCGCTCCCGCCGCCACCGGCGCCGCAGCTAGTCCCGCCCACGACGGGCCCGAGCAGCGTCGGGATGCGGCTGCCGTAGGCGACCATGCCGACCCCGCGCTTGCTAGCGCCCTTCCGCCCGGCCTGGGCGGCCATCGTGATCGTCATTGGCGGCGTTGCCGTCGTGGCTGGTTACCTGCTCACGGCCAGGGACGTTGCCACGCTCGGCCTGGCGGTCCCCATCTGGCAGGGGATCTTCTTCCTCCTCATCCTGACGATGTTCGGCGTCATGTTCTACCACCACGCTAAGCCTGCGGACATCGTGCCGGCGCCTCCGGCTCCGCTGCTTGCGCCGGCAAAGATGAGCGCCGTCCGGCCGGGCCCGGCCGAACAAGAGTCCATTCACCGCATGCGCGTGTTCTGGCGGCAGTATGGTCACCACGCCGCCCACGCGATGCTCGATCTATACGAGGAGGTAACGAGGAAGCTCGCGAACGAGCTGTGGTGGGGAGGCCTGCTGCGCGGATCGGTCGGCGGGTACCAGGAAGCGACGGACCTGATGTTGAAGGCGGTTGACGGCTCCCCCGATATCACGCTGACCGAGGTGATAGATCGGTTCAACCGTTTTTACCAGGCATATGTAATACACGCCGCCTGGCTCAACCGGCTCGACCAGCACAACGTCGTCAAGCTGGCGGCGGAGCCGCATCGAGAATCGAACCAGCGGTGGCGCGCGGTCCATACAGCCTTCCGCCGGGAGCTCAAGAGCCTACGCGAATGGCCCGAATATCAGGGGCGCTTGAAGACCGACCTACCGTTCGACCCCGAAACATCCCGCTTCCTGGATGACGAGCAGTCCTTCGGCTAAGAGTCCGCGATGCCGCCGGCCGTGGCGACACGAGGCCCTTGGCCGAAGGGCCTTTCGATAGAGTGCGGAAGGAGCATCTCATGACGGATCGCGCTGAAACGATCGCGGAGGTATGCGAACACCTCAGTCTGGATGCCAGGGAGAAGGCGAAGAGCGTCTTGGCGAAAGGCTACCCCTTCAAGAGCCAGCCCGTCGCCAAGCCAAGACACGCTCCCACTCCATCGACCCGAGTATTTGTGCTCGATGGGTTCGTGGATCGCTACTTCGGGGATCGGCTCGTATTCCCCGGGGTCTTGCGGCTCATATCAATAGCTCTTAAGGACGACTTTCCATTTCAATCCAGCTGGAAGGCGACTGAGACCCATCCGGCATACTGGGAAGTCGGCGCGACCATCGACCACCTTATACCCGTCTCCCTCGGCGGGCTCGACGACGAGTCCAACTGGAGGACCACGTCGATGGTGCACAACTTCGCCAAGATGAATTTCTGTCTGAAGGACCTCGGGTGGAAGGAACGCCCGCGCGGCGATCCCAACGAGTGGGACGGCTTATTGCGCTGGTTTCTGCGCTACGCGGCAGAGCATCCGGAGCACGTCGCAAAGGGCAGCCTACGCCAGTGGCACCTGGCGGCCCAACGCGCCGTGGACAGCGGCCTACTAGCCCACGAGGGGCGTTAGCCGCAGCTGCGCGATGAGCGCGTCGTGTTTCGGGTCGTCTCTATCGAGCCAGCCAAACTCATAACGCGGCGTGATGAACAGGTAGCGGCGGGTGGCGCTGATGGGGATCGCGCCGTCGTGCCAGGCTTCGACGTGGGGGATGAGCATCCTCGAGCCCGCGTCGGCGCGTGCTCGCTCGTAGCCTATCAGGCCCGCGGCAACATCCTCCCGGACAATCTCAATCGCGACCCGGAAACCCTCGAAGTATTGCGCCCACGCGGGATAGTGCATTGCGCACTGGTCTTCCGTGGCCGACGCGAAGTCGAACAGCGACACGTAGCCCTTGAAGAAGGCATAGCTGGTCGGCGTGTCGATGAAGTTAAAAGGAAACTGGCCGCGGTTCGGCTCGATGGCGCCGCTCGCGCGAATCCCGGCATAACCTTTCAGGGTGGTCGTGTGCCACAGCCCGCGCCGGAGGTCTTCCAAGACCGGCGCCAGCGGGCCGGTCCGTAGCCGTTCGCGGTCGCGTGCCGCACCGGGGTACGTCTCCACTAGCCGGGCCCGAAAAGGCCGACGGTCGCGGTGGCCATCTCCGCGGTTACTTCGAGTCCTGGCCCGGGCCGCCGGGGATCGCCGCGCTCGGGTCCTTCATCACGTCGCCGAGGTCGGGCACGACCGCGTAGCCCTTCGTGTACCCCGCGGCGGTCCCTGGCTCGCCGAGCGGGAAGGCCGGGGGTAGTGCCGTCGTGTCGGCCATATCGCGCTGGCCCCCGGGCGCGTGCCGCGCCGCGGCGACCGCCTTCACGGCGCCCCGGGCGTGCGCGCCCGGGACCTGGGTCTTCTTCGCGGCGGTCGCCGTTCCCCGCGGCTTCGGCTGCGGGCGGGTTCGACTCTTCGAGGCCACGGGCAGGTCCTCCCCTATGATAAGGTTAGCGCGCCATACGTCGAAACGTCGAACCTCCGCGGGCGACCCGGTTCGCCGCCGCGGGTTTTCCCCCGGCGCGCGCGCAGGTCGCGGCGGCGCGCAGCGTTCATCTTCCACCGCCGACGTTCGCTCGGCTTCTCGTAGTGCCGGTGCTTGCGGATGTCGGCGAAGAGCCCGTCCCGCTCGCACATCTTCTTAAAGCGCTTCAGGGCGCGCGCGAGACCCTTCTCGCCCGGTTGCACGAACACGTTCATTGCGACGATCCGTCCGCGTTAGGGGGAAGCCTAGAACGCCACCATGCCGTCGCTCGCGCTGATCCCCGCGAAGGAATCCCGTGCGCCGTCGAGCGCCATCACCAGCGCGTCGAAGAGATCCGGCGACCGACCGAGGCGCGACCGCAGCGCGGCCTTCTCCTCCAAGATGATCTTCCCGTCGCCACGATGCACGTAGTTATGGGCTAAGATTTCCGCCACGAGTTCCGCGTCAGGCGGGATCGCCACGCGGCCCGCGGTGAAAGCGTCGCGCAGCGCCCAGGCCGCCGACGCGCGCCGGTTGACGAACTTCTTATCGTCGTCCCAGGCGACGGGCGCGCCCTGGGCAAAGAACCGCTCGACCGGCCAGCCCCGCGCCGCCAGCTCGTCGGCTGGTCCCCCGCCGAGCGCGTTTGCGTCGCAGACGACAATCGCGGCGCGCCCCGGGCGCAGCGCGGGGTCCATTCCGTCGCGCCTGACATTCCAGGCGGTTAACCGCGCCTCAACCTCCTGCCGCACCAGGCTGAGGTCGGGGATGCGGAGCGCGCAAACCTCCTCGACGTGTCCAGTGCTCTGCGCGCAGACGAGGACGGTCCGATCCGCACCACCGCGCGCCACGTCCACGCCGATGAGGAGCGGGTTCGTGTCGTTAGCGATGCCCGCCAGGTCGCGCGCGTGCCATCTTTCGAGAGCGGCGTCCACCCAGGCGCGGGAGATGAGCTGCGCGGCGGCATCGTCCGAAAACAGCCCCTCAACCGTGATGTGGTAGTAGCCGCTGTCCTCCCCGAATTCGCGCGCGGCATCCTCGACCGCGCGCCGCGACACGGCGCCGGGGATGACCTCGCGGCCCTGGACGACGTTCGGATGGTCGAGCGCGCTAACGTGGAGGTGCGCCCACGCCGGGGACTGGCACGTGTCGTACCACTTCCCGGCGCGCGGTCCGCCGTTGCCGCAGGCGACGATCTTGTTCTCGGCGCCCCCCGCGAGCTGAAACGCGGCGCCCCAGCACCACTCTTCCAGGGCGTGGGCCTCGTCCAGCACCAGCATCAGCCGCGGGTGGTGCAGGCCCGTGAGGCGCCCGGCCTCGGTCGTCGCCCGCCCGACCGCGTAGTGCTTCTCCGCGACCTCGATCCCCTGCTTCAGGAGCGCGCCCGGCAGCTCGACGCGGGCGCCGAGCCACATCGCGCGAACCTCCCGCCACAGGTTCCGGTTCTGCGCGTCCGTCGGCGTCAGCGTCAGGACGGCCGACGGCCCCCGGCAGTACAGCCACCACAGGACGAGGACCGCGAGCGCGTACGTCTTGCCGACCGTGTTCGCGCTGACGGCGGTCGTGAGCCGGTTCTGCGCCACCAGCTCCACGAGCTCCACCTGCTTGGCCCACAGGCCCGGCGCGGTGATCCCCAGGACCTCGCGCGCGAACCCGGCGGGGTAGGCCCCGTACCGGGCGGTCCACGTCGCGAGCAGATCGGGCGCGGCATCGTGCGCCGCGAGGAGTTCGCCAAGCTCGGCGCGCAACTGGTCGTGGAGGGTGGTCACGCCGCCGCCACGGGTGCCGGGTCGCGCGTGGTGAGCCGCGCCGCGCACGTGTCGCAGACGGCCACGTACTTCCCCGCGCGCCCCCCGTCCTCCACCCGCACGGTGCCGGGAAGCTGAACGAGGTGACGTGCCCGGCCCTTGTGGCACACGCCGCAGCGGAAACAACCGCCGCGCGGGTTCGACAGTTCGGCGGTCACGCCTTGGCTCGCAGTTCCCGCAGGAGGTCCGCCTTCAGCGCCGCGAGCTTGTGCGCCGACAGGTCACGGGTCGCGATGACGGCCTTGAGGGCGTTCACCGCCATGACCGCCTCGCGCCCGGTCCGCGCGTCAACCTTGCCGGTGAGGATGGCCTGAATGATCCACGCGGAGAGCTGCGCGGCCTCATCGAGCGTCGCGGGCGCGCCGCCGAACGGAATGTCGGCCGCGGGCACGGTGCGGATCGCCCCGCCCGACACCTTCGGCCCCCGGTGCGCGCGACCGCGGGCGCGGGCGGCCGCAACATCTCCCGCAACAGAGGGGTCGTGCATCCGGCAGAAGCCGTCGGCGCCGGCAGGCGCGCGGCACGGCGACCCGTCGCGCTTCGCGGCGCGGCAGCGGCCATCGGGTTCCACGCCCTACTCGCGCGGCGGCGGGACGATGAGCGCCTTGAGCGGGCCGCCCCCCGCCGCGTCCGTGAACCGCGACGCGTGCGAACCGCTCCACGACCCGGCGCGGCCGACCGCGGCTTCAAGGACGCCCAACTCATATCGCAGGCGCCCGGCGTAGCGGCCGAACGATTCCGCCCCGACGTGGCGCCGGTCGCGGGCCAGGGCCTCGGCGCGCCGGATGACGACGCGTAGCCCGATCCCGGCGTCCGACGTTTCGCCGTACTCCGGCCGTTCGGCCAGGGAGCGCGTGACGGGCAGCAGGTAGCGGAGGTTCCCGCGCGCGTCAGCGTTCCGCGCCGCGGCCCCGACCGCGCGTTCGAGCTCCGCGACGGCGATGGCCGGCGACAGGTTCGGGAGCAGGCCCATCAGGACCTTCAGCGATTCGAGCGCCTCCGGCGCCGGGGTCGGCAGCTCATCGGCGGCGCCGACGATCTGCTGGTAGTTCGTCTCCAGCTCGTCGAGCCGCGCGCGCAGCGGCGCGATGGCCTCGCCGACCGCGGCGGCCATCTCGGCCCGGAGCCGCGCGTCGTCCACGTCGTGAACCTTTCGCGCCAGGTCCCGCGAACCGTACCGCGCGGCCAGGGCACCGGAGGCCAGCGCCGCGTCGTTCGCCCGCAGGCGCTCGACGTACGGCGCCGCGGCGGCCTCGGCGGCGGGGATCGCCCCCGCGCGCAGCGGCGCGACCAGCTGGCGCGCGTCCAGCTTTCCCTGCGTGTCCGCCGTCGTGATGTGATCGGCGACGGCCTTATCCGCGCGCACCGCCTCGCCGATCACGTCCGGCACACCGCGGACGACCGTCGCCGCGTCGAACAGCCGGTCAACGTCGTCGAGCCCCGCGTCGGGGATCGTGCCGGCGGGGATCGTCACGGGTCCAGCACGGTCAGGGCCGGCGTGCCCGTCCCGCCCTCGACCGGGAGCGTGTACGTGTACGGCGCGAGGAACGACGTGACGGCGTCCTGGGACGCGAACCGCGCGGCGTCCGCGAGGCTCTCGGTGAACTCGAGGCCGCGGGCCGGGTCGCTGTCGTAGTCGGCCGGACCCGACGGCGCCCGCAGGTACGAGACGACCGGGCCGGGGACGTAGGCGAGGTAGTGCGTGGTGCTCATGGCTTCTCCTCGGAGGGTGAGGTCGGCGCGAGCGTGTCGAGCTGGTTCCGCGTTCGCGCCGTCAGGTACGCCGCGACGGAGGCGCTGTCTACGAACCAGTGGCGCAGGTGGCCGGACCGGCCGCCGCGCAGCGTGCCCGCCACGATCAACCGCCGGATCGTCCGGTAGTCCAGCCGCAGGCGTGCGGCCGCGGCCGGCAGCGACATCGTGCTGGGGGGACAGCGCATGGTCGTCGTCTCGGGGGATGGTCGCCGCGCGGAACGGCGCGGCACGTTGAGAATTGGCTAGCCAAAATATAACGGGAACGCGGGACGCCGGAGCTAGCAGGTTTGTGATCCGGCCGCGGGGGACCCCTATATAGAAAACGCGGACCGCGCGCCTAGGACCACGCCGCTACGCTTGAAATGCGCGCCCATAGTGCCCGCCCGAACACACCCGCCGGGGGGCTACGGCACGAGTGCGCCCGACGCCCCGAATGGCCCCCGGAGGTTCAGGCGCCCCGACCGGCGTACGACCCCGCCCGGACCGGGAAAGGCGGTCCGGCGTGACCGTAGGGCCGTCCGCGGTCATCGGGACCACTGCCCAGCCACCGACGGGCCACGGGGACGGCCACCAGCCGAGCCCCGGCCGCCGGGGATCGTCAATCCCCGGCGGAGCCCCGGAAGTCGGCCCCGCGCCTGGGTTTTCGCGGGACGTGGAAGGCGGCGTGGAAGAACCGACCCAGCCGCGGGCCAGCCGAAGCGTGGTGCCCGAACCGTGGACCGGCGCCAGGAGGGCGAGTGAGCGGGCAGCGAGATACGGGTAAGGGGGCACGGCGGGCGCCCGGGCCGTGGGCACCCCGAAAAGCCCGGGATCACCTGGGATCAGGCTTCAGACGACGAGCTTGCTTACGGCGTCCTCCAGCCACCAGGACGAGTCCCCGACGCGCCCGGTCCGTTCGTCCCGCGACCGCGCCGAACGCGCGCCGGCAGCCGCCGCGGCACGCTTGACGGTCGGCCAGGCGTGACCCGCCGCCGCGGCATCGGTCCGCAGGACGGCCCCGGCGACGGGGCGCCCGTCGGCGAGGCGCGCCGTGAGCCAGGCTTCGGCGGCATCTTCCCGCGGTCGCGCGGTCACGGTCTGGGCCTCCTTGGTTCCGTTCGGACGATCCAACAGCCTGTTTGGTGTCCCCGCTGTCCCCCGTGTCCCCGGGATTCCGGGGATACGCCCTGCCTTCGTGTCCCCGGTGCCCGGTCCCCCGGTACGGGGACCGGGGACACAGGGGGGACGGGGACGTAGGGAATAGGGGCGACGTGAAACGACCGGCTAGAAACTCGCCTTGTCGTCCTCGTCGAGCGGCGGGCTCGCGGTAAGCGGGACCGTGTAGCTGTGGTGTTGCCCGCGCCTTTCGTCCACGAGCTGGCCCTGGTCCACGAGCCGCGCCAGGGTGTCAATAACGTCCTGCCGCCGACCGCCGACCACCTTTATGACGTCCAGTTGCGACGCCCCGGGGTGCGCCGTCACGTAGGTGAGAACCCGTGGTCCGAGGTCCGCCGTCGGCGCCGCCGGGCCCGTCGGGCCGACGTACCGGTAGGCGTCGCCGACGAGCTCGACGGCAAACCGGTCCGGCGGCCCGCCCTGAAACCGGGCCACGGTCGTCACGGCGCGGCGCCCGGCCGCGTCGCCGAGCTTGAACGTCCAGAGGCCGTCGGCGCCGCCCGCGATGGCCGTCGAGTCCCGGTAGCCGCCCTCCTTGTTCTCGTGGTGGTCCACGACGAGCGCCAGGTTGCGGTCCTGCGCCGCCCGGGCAAAGCGCGAGAAGACCGGCCCCCAGTCGTCGGGCTGGCTCGCCCGCTCGACCTCGCCGACGACCAGCCGCGCCAACGTGTCGACGACGACCAGGACCGGGCTGCGCTGCGCGAGCGCCAGATCAAAGTCGTCGAACGTCCGCGGGTAGAGGACGTGGAACCGGTCGCGGTCAGCCCCGAACCGGTCGGCGCGCTGGAGGATGTCGGCCTGACGTTCGAGGTCCGCCGAGATCCAGAGCACGTCGCCCGCCACGGTCGGTCGGTCGAGGAAGGCCCGGCCGCGGGTCACGGCCGCCGCGGCGGCGGTCATCAGCGTGGACTTGCCGACCTTCTCCCGGGCGGTCAGCATGACGACGCAGCCGCGGTACGCGAAGTATGGGACGACCGCCTCGACGGGCGCGAGGTTCGCGGCGTTCTCGGCCAGCTCGGTCAACGTCCGGAGCCGCAGGCCCGTGGCGCCGCCCTCCGCGGACACGGCGGGTAGGGTCGCCAGCAAGCGTTCGATCCCGTACCGGAGCAGCGTCCCCACCGAACCGCCGTCGAGCCTGCGCTTCTCGTCCCACTTCGGGCGCCGGAGCGCATCGGTACGCCGGAGGATGTCCTCGATCCGGTCCGCGTCCCCGCCGAGCTGCTCGGCCAGGAGGCGGATCGCCGCCGCGTCGGTCTCGCTCGCCGTCTTACCGGGCCGGGTCTCCCCGTAGACGAAGAGCCGCATGTACTCGTCGCGGTGTGCGGCGGCCACGGCCGCGAGCACTTCGTCGTTCGCGAGGTCCAGGTTCTTGGGAGCCAGGTGCGCCCCGGTCGTCGGGCCCTTCGGCGCGGGCCGGTGGCTGGCATAGAACGCCGCGAACGCCTCGGCGCGTTCCGTTATGGCGTCGGGGCTCGCGACCACGTGCGTTCCCGTGACGGTGACGTAGCCGGCGGTCAGGAACACCTCGATCTGCGGCGTCTTCGTGACCCCCGGCGGCGCCGCCCAGGGGGCGGGCACCACGTACTTGCGCCGCGTTTCCCCGGCCGGGACCGGTGCGCGCAGGAACACGCGCAGCCCCGTACCGCTCGGCGATACCTCCGCGTAACTGTCGAGTTCGCGTAGGATGGCCAGGGCCTCGGGGGCGACGGCACCCGTCGCGGGGTCGCGGCACGCGTCGAGGTCGAGCGCGCGGATCGGGTCGTCCGCCAGCGCGAGGCCGAGCCCGTCGGCCCCGAGCGCGAGCTGGCGTTCGACCGCGGCAGCGTGCGTGAGCCACTGGCGCGGATCGGTCGCGCTACAGTTGTGGCCGGCCGCGTCGCGCGGCACCTTGCCGCGGATGGGGTCGCGCTGCCAGACGACCCAGCGCGCGAGCGCCGAGAGCTCCGGCGGGAAGGCGGCGTCGGCGACCGGCGTACACGTGCAGTCGCCGCCGCGCCGGATGGCGCACGCCGCGCTGTGCCGGATCATCGCGAGCTGATGCGTGCCGGGGACGGTCCGGTCACGCGTAGCCGTCGGGTCCGGGTCGCCGGCTACGCGGCGGAGATGAGGAAGGCTGTTCGACTTGTCCTTCATGATGCAGGCTCCTCAGAATTGGCGGTGAAGAGGTGGAACCGGACGCGGCCCGGGTGACCGCAGAGGAGACGGCGGCCCTCCCCGACTTACGGCGCCGCCAAACGCGCCGCGCCGGTCCACCCCAAGAAGTATCAGACGAACTCGCGCTCCGCGAGGTATGGCGCGAGGATCAGGTGCTCCGGGCAACGGGCGCCGGCCGCACACGTCGCGCAGCCGGTGCTCCACCCGTCCCACTCCAGCCGAAGAATCCCGGCCGCACTCGGTCCCGGCGCGAACACCTCGCGGCGCGCGAGGTCCGCGGCTTGGCGCGCCGACGAGGCGATAACGCGGTACTCCCAGCACCCGCGGCGCTTGTTCGGCCCCCACGGGTCAAACGGGCCGCCCCGCGTCCGGGCGTAGAGGGCGTACAATCGGCGGCGGCTCACCGGCCCCCCATCGCGACCTTTAGGTCAACGACCTTGGTCGCCTCGCGTTCTGCCGCGGCGCGTTCGGCCGCCAGGTAGGCGTCGAGCTTGGCGGCGCCCGCCCGCTTCGCGTCGTCGTTGATGATCCTGTACCTCTTGAGCATTGAGGGCGTCTTCCAGCCCCCGAGTTCCAAGATCGTCGCCTCGGGCACCCCGGCGGCGGTCATGTGTTGCGCCGCGGTGTGCCGGAGGTCGTGCCAACGCTTTGCAACGGGGCGCGTCCCGCCGGTCGCCGGGTCGTACTGCCGGCCGTAACCCGCCTTGCCGAGCGACTTGATCGCGGTCTGCCACGCGGCGGCGTAGGAGCGGATCTTCGCTCCGTCGCGGTGGAACACATATGGACCGTCGGCGACCCGCTCGCGTTCACGGAGCAGACGCGCCAGCGGCGACCCAACGGCGAACGGTGACGATAGCGGTTCACCGGTTTTCGTCGTGCCGATCGGGCACCGCACGGTGCCGGTCCCGAAGTCCACCATCTCCCATTGCAGATCAAAGACGTTCCCGGCCCGCCACCCCGTGAGGGCAGCGAACTCGCACGGCGCCCGCAGGTACTCCGGGAGCGCCGCGACGAGCTGCGCTAGTTCGCCGACCGAGAACCACGATTCCCTGACGTTCTCCACGCGCGGCATTGGGAAGTCAGGAACGACCGTCACGAGCCCGGCCTTCCTCGCGAGGCGGAACGCGCGCCGGAGCGCCGCCAGCTCTTGCGAAACCGTCGAGCTGGCTGCCTTCGCCCGCTGCCGGTCGGCGACGTAGCGCTGGAGCGCGAGGTAGTCGATCTCCACGGCGCGCCGGCCACGGAACGCCTCGTCGAGGTGCTTATACGTCCGCACATCCTTGTGGTCGGCCTCGAGCGCGTCGCGCCGCACCTTCATCAGCGTCTCGTACGTCACGCGGCCCGCCGCGAGCGGCAGGTGGCCGGCCTCGGCCGCGACCTGGCGCGCGGCGCGGAGCTTGATCGCGGCCTTCTCGGTCGTTCCCCGCGGCAAGAGCTCCCGGTATCGGCGACCGCGCGCGCACCACAGGATCATGATGCGGTTACGGACCTGGTAGACCCCCTTCGCGAGCGGTGGCATCGTCAGGCCTCCTTTCTGAGCGGCTTCAGGCCGAGGTACGCGCGCAGCGCGCGTTCAACCACCGCCTGCACCCGCACGTCCTCCCGCGCGGCGCGGACCTTCAGCGCCACGCGAACGGTTGGCGAGACGCGGACGAACAGCGGAACCGACTTCATCTAGGCCTCCTCGTTGGCGGTTGCTATCGTGATATCAATATATCCTACCGGCAGCGGCCCGTAAACCCCGCCTGGGGGCCGCGCCGGACGGTCACTTCCGGGCCTCGACGCGCCGGAGCACCTTGCGCCGGGAGAAGCGGAGTTTTCGCCTGCTGAGATGGACCGCGCCGAGCTCGGCGGCGTGCTTGTAGATCCAGCGGCGGTCTGCCTTCAGGAGCGCGGCGGCCTCGTCGGGCGTTAAGAGCGTGTCGTCGGCTGCGCCCTCGGGCCTGGGCACGAGGAGCCGCCCGGCCAGTCGCGCGATGGCGGCCCCGACCTGCTCGGCCGGGATCGCGTCGAGGACCGTCAATGCGTCAGGCATCGGCCCTCACGAGCCGGCGCCGGTAGCGTTCGACCGAGGCGCGGGACACGCGCCACGCCGAGTACCGACCGTCAACCTGGAAACCGTCGAGCCGTCCACGCGTGACGAGCGACCGGACTACCTGGTAGCTCAACCGAAGACGAAACGCCGCCTCACCGAGCGTCATCGTTGTCGAACCCATCGTCTAGGCCCCCCATACCGGAAAAACAAAAAGGCCCCGAAAACCGGGCCCGTCTTGGCCGGCTTTCGAGGCTTTCGCGCCACGCGTTGCGGTAGCGTCCCGATCCTACTGGGATGATCGGCCCGGGTTGTCGTCGCCCCCCGGTCGGCCGCTGGCCCCCGCTACGAAGGCCCGTCAGTTGTCCTGAACAAATATAACACTACCGCGTCGCCCGCGGGGCCTTACGCGTGGTGCCCCACCTTCCTTCGAGTGCCCGGGGCGGGACTCGAACCCGCATGGGGTCTCCCCCAGGGGGGTTTAAGCCCCCCGCGTCTGCCGGTTTCGCCACCCGGGCTCGGGACGACCTTCGAGCCAAGTTCACCGAACCGCTGAACCGAAATCTTCCACGCTTCTTCCACGCCCGCCACGGCAGCCCAGGCGCGGCGCCGTTACGCAGGTATTTTTAAGTCCCCTGCGTCTGCCAGTTTCGCCACCCGGGCGCAGAGCGGGAAACGGGACTCGAACCCGCGACCCCAACCTTGGCAAGGTTGTGCTCTACCAACTGAGCTATTCCCGCGTTTAAAAGGGGAACCTAGGACTCGGATTTGAGCATCGTCAAGCGAGGCCGCCTGGATTATTGACAAAGGCCGTCCCCATCCGTAGCCTCACTCCCTTGTCCCAGTGGTAACAGAGTTCCATCCCAACGTCAACGTGTCGCTTCCACCACGCCTGTCGGAGGTCCCATGCGGCGAATCGCCGTACTGAGTGCGGCCACAGTGTTGACCGCGATCATCCTCGCGCCGAGCGCCCAGGCTCAGGGGTTCTCGGTGTACGAGCACGACGCCTGCATGACGGCCCGCGGGGCCGCGGGCGTCGCCGCGCCGTGCGCCGGCGGGAGTGCGGTGTTCTTCAATCCCGCGGGGATCCTCGGGAGCACGACGCGGTTCAACATCGAAGGCAACCTCACGCTCATCGCGCCGACCGGGAGTTACACTGACAGCGCCAGCCGCGCGAAGACCGACCTCAAGAACGACGTGTTCCCGGTGCCGGCCGGTTACGCCACGTATCAGATCAGCCCCGGCTTCGCGGCGGGGCTTGGCGTCTACGCTCCGTACGGCTTGACGACGGACTGGCCGACGACCTCGCCGGGGCGGTTCCTGGCCTACAAGACGACCATCGCCAGCATCTACATCCAGCCAACGATCGCGTACGCCCTGACGAAGTCGATCCAGATCGGCGGCGGCCCGGTGTACGTGCATTCCTCAGCCCAGGTGCACCGGCACCTTGACGCGTCCGCCAACCCCATCCCCGGCACGCCGCTGACGCTCGGGTCGCTGGGTGTGCCCGTCGGGACCGACTTCGCCGACGTGCTGTTCGACGTGAGCGGCAACGGCTGGGGCTATCACCTCGGCCTGCTGTGGAAAGCGACCGACCGGCTGAGCTTTGGCGCCCGCTACCTGAGCCAGGTGAAGATCAATTACACGGGCACGGCGAGCTTCACGCAGATCCCCACGGGCCTCACGCTGCCGGCCGGGAACCCTCTCGGCCTGCCGGGCGGCACCCCGTTCGATGCCGTGCTCGCGACCGCCTTCCTCCCCGACTCCGAGCTGTCCAACCAGAGCGCGAGCACGTCCGTCACGATGCCGTGGCAGGTCGTCGCCGGCCTAGCGTACAAGGTGCTGGACAACCTGACCGTGCTGGCCGACTGGCAGCACACCAACTGGTCGTCGTTCCAGGCGCTGACCCTCAACCTGAAGCTCGCCCCCTCCGCCACCGAGGCGGAGAACTACGGGAACACGGACGCCTTCCGCGTCGGGCTCGACTGGCAGGCCACGAGCGGATTGGCCATCCGGCTCGGGGCGCTGCGGCACAACGGAGCCTCTCCCGACGAGTCCGTGACTCCGCTCCTCCCCGAGGGCAACCGGCTCGAGGGCACGGTCGGCGTGGGCATCAAGCTGCTGCCGCAGCTCCGGCTCGACCTCGCCTACCAGTATCTCGACCAGCAGGACCGGCGCGGGCGAGTGGTGGATCCGCCGGCCGGCGTAGCCCCGACCCCGGCGATGAACACCGGTCTCTACAGTTTCAAGGCGAACCTCTTCGGCGCCAGCCTGGCGCTGGGGTTCTAACCCATGGAGCCGCGTCCTATGCGCATATCGAGACTCGCTATCGCCGCGCTGGCGCTGCCGCTCCTGGCCGGCTGCAGCAGCCTGGTGGACAACCAGACGATGGGCCCCCACGGCACGCCGTCCGGCGGCGCGATGTTCGCCAACTACGTCGCCCTCGGAACGAGCATCAGCGCCGGCGTCCAGTCGGGCGGCATCGACGACAGCACGCAGAAGCAGGCGTTCCCGTACCTGCTCGCCACGCAGATGGGACTCACGCCCGGGGTGAACTGGTTCTATCCGAGCTTCCCGTTCCCAGGCTGCACGCCCCCGTACTCGAACCCGCTGACGAGCACGTACGTAGGCGGAACGGCGAGCACGTGTACGCTCATCAACCCGTCGTACGTCCGGCCGTACCAGAACAACCTGGGCGTCCCGAGCATCCGGTTGGCCCAGGTGCTGAACATCGACGACCTGTCGTACCCGCCGACCGATACGCTCAAGGCGGCGCTGTTCGTCACCGGGGGCCGAAATCCCATCGATCTGGTCAAGACTGCACAACCCACATTCGTGACCTTCGAGCTTGGCGCGAACGACGTCCTCGGGGCGGCAACCCACGGCAGCGCGGCGCTGCTGACGCCGGTCGCCACCTTCGAGGCGCAGTGGAGCGCCATCGCCGACACGGTGCAGGCCACTGGCGCCAAGGTGGCCGTCGCCAACGTCCCCAACGTGACGGTGATCCCGCACTTCAGCGCGGGCGTGATCTTCTGGTGTCTGCACAACGGCGGGGCCTACTGTCCGGCTGCGGCGGGGCTCCCGGCCGCAACGTTGCCGTACAGCTCCCCACTGTTCACCGTGGACAGCTCGTGCATCGCCTCGGCGCTGTATCCTGCCAAGGGCGTTGGTGACCTGACGCTGGTCACCTTCAAGGCTACGGCGACCATCACCGGCGCGCTCGCCCAAAGTGGGCCCGCGACGCTCAACTGTGCCGCCGGAACCGCGACCGCAGCGGGAGTGTCGACCGCGGCCAGCGGGGGATTCGTCCTCACGCCCGCCACCGTCGCGGCGATAGCCACGGAGGTGGTGCAAATCGACAGCTTCATCCACCTCCAGGCGATCGCGCGCAACTGGGCCTACGTGGACTTCAACGGGCTGCTGGCGGCGAACTCCGCGCTCATCCCGAAGTTCCCCAATTTCAGCACTCCGGCGACGCTCTTTGGAGTGCTCTTCTCGCTGGACGGGATCCATCCCACGGCGGCGGGTCACAAGGCCATCGCCGACGCGTTCGTGGCCGCGATCAATGCGAAGTACGGCTCGACGCTGACGGCACCCTGACGTAGCAGGTGGGAGCGGAAACGAACGGGCGGCCACCTTCGGGTGACCGCCCGTTTCACATCCGGCCGTCCGCCTCAGGGCTCCACCGTCACTCCGTGGCCGGCGCGCTCCTCACGGACCGCGCTCGCCGGGAGGTCGAGCGCGCGCCGCAGAGCCGCCGCCACCTCGGCGCCCCGGCCGCGCTCCGCGGCCACCAGCGCCCAGCCCCCCCACCCGGCGCCGACCAGCCGCGCACCGAGCGCGCCGGGCACCTTCCGAGCGGCGGCCACGATCGCGTCCAAGCGCGGCGTGGAGCACTCGTACAGGTCGCGCAGGGAGTCGTGCGACGCGTACACCAGCCGCCCGAAGGCCGCCACGTCGCCGGTCTCGAGGGCACGCGCCGCATCCAGCGCGCGGCGGTTCTCCTCGATCACGTGCCGAGCCCGCCGGTCGAGCGGAGGCGTCAGCTTCGCGACCTCGCCCATCCTGTCCGCGGGCACGTCCACCAGCCATCCCAGGGTCGGGATGACCGCCCGCAGGGCCGCGATCGCCGCGTCGCCCTCACGCCGCCGCTCCGCGTACGCTCCCTTGCGCAGGGCGTGCGCCTCGAGCGAATCCACGAGGACGACGTCCACCGGGGCCGGCACCGCGCGCGTTTTCAGGGTGGCGCAGTCGATCAGGAGCGCCGCGCCCTCCGGCGAGAGCGCGGAGGCCAGCTGGTCCATCATCCCGCACGGGACGCCGACGTAGTCCGTCTCGGTCGTGTGGGCGACCGTGGCGAGGCCGCGCGGCTCGAGTGGGAGCCGCCACGAGGCCGAGAGCGCGGCCGCTGCGCCGACTTCGATGGCCGCGGAGGAGCTGAGCCCCGAGCCCAGCGGCACGTCGCTCGCCACCGCCACGGCGACGCCGTCCGGGCACGACGCCGCGCGCGGGGCGAGCAGGCTCGCCACGCCGGCCACGTAGTCGGCCCAGGTGCCCGAGCGGGCGACCGGCCACGCGATCTCGACCGCGGCGGCCTGCTCCGATACTGCCCTGAACTTGCCGGGCGCCGGTCCCACGGCCACCGCAGTCCGCTCCGCCGTCGCCATCGGCAGGACATGCCCCCCGTGATAGTCCACGTGCTCGCCGATCAGGTTGACGCGCCCCGGCGCCGAGGCGACCGCGGATGGGGCCGCGCCGTACGTGGACCGGAACAGGGCAACCGCCCGTCGGACAGGACTATCGGTCACGCGCAACTCCCCGGCTCCGACCCGGAGCCTCGCAACTCTCGACTCCCACCTGGTTTGCCACTACACTTCACGCCGATGACGGCACCCGCCCTGCGCCTCGCCATCGCCGCCTCCCTCTGCATCGGCGCCGGTGCCGCGCTCGCCGGCCCCCTGCGGGCGCAGACCGAGATCGCGGTGCCCGTCGCGCGCGGGACCCTGCGCTTCGACATCACGCCCTTCTGGCTCAGCTACGACCACCGCTTCGGACTCGGCGTGCCGGGCTACGCGGACGGCGCCGCGGTACCCATCAATCTCGACTTCCAGGCCGAATCGCTCGGCGTCCAGTCCCTGCCCTTCCTGCGCCCGCTCCAGAGCAACATCCAGGCCGCCGCAGGCCTCAGTGGCTTCTCGCTCAACCTCGGCCACACGACGACGGTGATGGAGGCCAGCGTGCGCACGATCCCGATCGGCCTCGAGTACGGCCTCACCAGCCGGCTGGCGATCGGCGTCGTGGTGCCGATCGTCCGGAGTCGCGTGGACGTGAACTTCGCCGTCGACACGACGACCGGCAAGCGGAGCAACGTCGCGTTCGCCGACACGGCGGCGGTCTCGCCCTTCCGGACGCAGGTGGACAGGGCCATCGCCGCCCTGCAGCAGCAGGCCGCCAGCGGGCCGCCGTCGCTGCGCGGGCCGGCCCAGATCCTGCTTCAGCAGCTCCAGCCGTTCCAGTATCTCGCCCACGGTTTCCTGCTGCCGGTCAGCAGCACCGATGCCGGCGACAGCGTCGCGCTCCACCTGACGGGCGCGGAGACGGCGTACGCCACCCTCCTGGCGCAGTATGCGTCGAACGGCGTGACGCTACCGCTGCTCAACACGAGCCTCACCCTGCCCGACAGCGCGACCACCCGCGACGATCTCGAGCGCCTCTTCTCGGACTCGACCCTCCCGCTGGCGGGGGACACGATCGGCACGATGGTCCGCACGGGGATCGGCGACATCACCGCTCACGCGACGTACCAGTTCGCCGACGGGCCGCGGTACCGCGGCCAGGTGCTGGTCACGACGCAGTTCCCCACCGGGGGCACGCCCTACACGAGCAGCTACCTGGATCTGGGCACGGGGACCCACCAGTTCGCGGTGGAAGGCGCGCTCTCCAACGACGTGCTGATTGGGAGCACCTTCCTGATCCACGCGGTCGCGCGGATCGGCGGGGCGCGGGCCGACGACATCCAGCGCCGCGTCACGCCGCCCGATCTCCCGTTCGCCACCATCGCCCAGCTGGCCATGGTCCACCGCAATCCGGGCGCCTGGTTCGGCGTCGAGGTGGCGCCCACCTGGATGCTCGACGACGCCTTCTCCGTGCGGCTGACATACAGCTACTTCAACCAGGCGCAGACGCACTACACGTACGTGAACGCGGCGGACTCGGCGCGGGTCGGATACAGCGCCGGCGTGCTCGACTTTGGGACCGACCAGCGGCTGTCGCGCATCGGCGGTGCGGTGACGTTCAACACCATGCCGCGCTACCTCGCGGGCACCGCCTCGCTGCCGTACAGCCTGACGGTGAGCTACGAGAACACGGTGTGGGGACGCGGAGGACTGGTGCCGCAGGCGAGCATCTTCAGGATCCAGCTGCGGGCCTACATCCGGCTGTTCGGCGGCGAGCCAAAGCGCCGGGAGTCAACACCGCAGTAGCTATTTTGAGCCAGGCGCCGCCGACTTCTTGAGCAGTTGGGCGGCGTGCCGCTTCGCCGTCTCCAGCGACTCGTCCCCACCCAGCATCTTCGCGACTTCCTCGACCCGGTCGCTGCCCCGCACTTCCCGCACGTCCACCTTGGAGGCGCCGTCCTCGGCCGCCTTGGACACCACGAGGTGGCGCGCCGCGGCGGCCGCGACCTGCGGCAGATGGGTGATCACGAGCACCTGGTGGGTCTCGGCGGCGCTGGCCAGCGCCGACGCCACCCGCCCGCCCACGTGCCCGCCGACCCCCTGATCCACTTCGTCGAAGACCAGCGTCGGCACCGCGTCGTGCCGCGCCAGCTCCGCCTTGAGGGCGAGCATGATGCGCGACAGCTCACCGCCCGAGGCGGACCGCGCCAGCGACCGCTCGTCCATGCCCGGGTTGAGCCGCACCAGGAACTCGACGTTCTCGGCGCCGAAGCGGGAGCGCGGGTCGAGCGGCGAGAGCCCGACGCGGAACTTGCCGTCCGGCATCCCGAGGGAGCCGAGCTGGGTGGTCACGGCCTTCGCGAGCTTCTTCGCGGCGGCGGTCCGCTTGGCGCCAAGCGCGCGGCAGCGCTCGGCCAGCTCGCGCCGCGTTTCCTCCAGGCGACTCGCCAGCGCCGCGAGGTCGGTGTCGGCGGTGTCGAGCAGACCCAGCTCGCGCCGCGCCTCCTCGCCCGCCGCGATCACCCGCTCGATCCCCGGCCCGTACTTCCGGTCGAGTTGAGCCAGCACATCGCGCCGCCGCTCGACGGCATTGAGCCGCGCCGGCTCGAGGTCTACGCCCTCGCGATACGCGCCGAGCGAGCGCGACAGCTCCTCCACGTTGAGGGCCGCCGCGTCGAGCATCCCTCGCCAGGACGCCGAACCCTCGGGATCGATCCGCTCGAGCGAGGCCAGCAGGCGGGAGACGTGGCCCAGCGCCGCGCCGGCGGACCGGTCGTCGCCGTCCAGGAGCTGCGCAATCTCCTCGGCCAGACGGCCCAGCTCCTCCGCGTGCTCCAGCCGCCGCGCCTCCGCCTCCACCTGCTCCAGCTCCCCCGGCCGCGGCTTGGCGCGCTCGATCTCCTCGGCGACGTGGCGCAGGTAGTCGGCGCGCCGCCGGGCGTCCGCCTGCCGCTCCTCGAGCTGGCGCTGCTCCGCGGCGAGCCGCTCGCAGTGATCCCACGTGGCGCGCACCGCGGCCGCTTCCGCTCCGGCGTCCGCGAACAGGTCGAGGATCTCCCGCTGCGCCTCCGGCCTGAGCAGGGACTGGGTCTCGTGCTGTCCGTGGAGATCCACCAGGCGGCGCCCGATCTCCGCGAGCACGCCGACCGTGACCGGGCTCCCATTCACCCAGGCGCGGCTGCGGCCGCCGGCCGCGACCTCGCGCTTCAGGATCAGCCGCCCGTCCTCCGGCTCCACGCCAAGCTCCGCCAGCGCGTCCGCGAGCGCCCCGCGCGCGTCCACGTCGAACGCCCCTTCGACCAGGGCGCGCTCCGCACCCGGCCGGACCAGCGCGGCGTCCGCGCGCTCGCCCAGCAACAGGGCCAGCGCGTCCACCAGCATGGACTTGCCGGCCCCGGTCTCGCCCGTGAGCACGTTCAGCCCCTGGGCGAGCTCCAGGCGCGCGTCCGCGATGACCGCGAGATCCCGGACCCGCAACTCTGTCAACACGACGACACAGGACAGTTGCGAGAGGCGAGAGGCGAGGTACGGCGCCGCGAGTGGCCGACGGAGAACGGATACCGGCCCACCGGCGTCACCCCTGGCGATCAGTCAGGTCGCCCCACTGCAGCTTCTGGCGGAGTCGGGCGAAGAACGATTCGGTGTCCACGCGCGCGAGCAGGACGGGCTGGCCGGCGCGCACGACCGTCACGGCCTGCTTCGGCGCCAGCTTCGCCGCCACCTGCCCGTCGATGGACACGAGGAGCTCCTCGGGGCGCGGCACCGGGTCGAGCGCGGCGACGGTGACGGAGGCGGTGGCGGGGACGACGACCGGGCGCACCGCGAGCGTGTGCGGGCAGATGGCGGTGATCACGAACGCGTCCACCGACGGCACCACGATCGGACCGCCCGCCGACATCGAGTAGGCGGTCGAGCCGGTGGGCGTGGCGACGATGAGGCCATCGGCGGAGTACGTCCCGACCTCCACGCCGTCCACGGACACCGCCAGCCGGATGACGCGCGCGATCCCGCCCTTGTGGATCACGACGTCGTTGACGGCGAGGAACTCCTGCCGCGCATCCCCGATGTGGGCGGTCAGGGCGAGGCGCGACTCGATCGTGTACTCGCCGCGCACCACCCGGCGCAGCAACTCGGTCGCGGTGTTCTGGTCGCCGGCCGCCAGGAAGCCGACGTGCCCGAGGTTGACGCCCAGGACCGGGATCCCGCGCTCGCAGGCCAGGCGCGCCCCGCGCAGCAGGGTGCCGTCCCCGCCGAGGCTGAGGAGGACGTCGATGGCCGCGCCCTTGAGCGTGCTCGCCGCCTGACCCGGGACGAGGGCGGCCAGCTCGGGCTCGAGAAAGAGCTGCGCGCCGAGCTTCGGCGCCTCCGCCGCCATCGAGGTGAGGATCTTCTCGATCTGCCGGTAGCGCCGGTTGCCGACGAGCCCGACGTTCATGGCGTGATCGCGGCTTCCTCGGAGGAGAGGGCGCGCACCCGCGCGGCGATGCCGTCCGCGTCGAGGCCGACGGACGCGAGCTGCTGGGGGCGCGGCGCATGCTCGTACGTCCGGTCGGGAGCGCCGAGCGCGATCACCCGGACCTCGGGCGCGAAGCTCTGCACCACCTCCGCGAGGTACGCGCCGAAGCCGTTGGTGACCACGCCGTCCTCGACGGTCACGAGCAGGTGGTGGTCACGCACCAGGTTCTCCAGCATCGCGCGGTCCAACGGCTTGACGAACCGGCAGTTGACGACCGTCACGTCGAGGCCGCTCGCGGCCAGCTGCTCCGCGGCGTGGAGCGCCGGAGCGCACATCGCGCCCACCGGGAGCAGCGCGCACCCCTTGCCTTGGCGGAGCCTCTCCCACGTCCCGTACGGCACGGCAGCGACCTCCGGCGCGGGCGGCGGCTCCGCCGGGGCCTTGTCGCGCGGATAGCGGATGGCGAACGGCCCGTCGGTCCTCTCGAGGGCGCAGCGCAGCAGCCCGATGAGCTCGGCGCCGTCCTTCGGCGCCGCGATGGTCATCCCCGGCACGGCGAGCAGGTAGGCGATGTCGTAGAGCCCCATGTGCGTCTGCCCGTCGTCGCCCACCATCCCCGCGCGGTCGAGGCAGAAGATCACCGGCAGGTGCTGGATCGCCACGTCGTGGATGATGTTGTCGTACGCCCGCTGCAGGAACGTCGAGTAGATCGCCACGACCGGCCGGATCCCCTGTGTCGCCAGCCCCGCGGCGAAGGTCGTCGCGTGGCCTTCGGCGATCCCCACGTCGAAGAAGCGATCGGGCCACTTCTTCTGAAAGATGTTGGTCCCGGTCCCCGACGGCATCGCGGCGGTGATCGCCACGAGCGAGGGATACTCGGCGGCGAGCTGCGTGATCGCGTCGCCGAAGACCTTGGTCCAGAGCGGCGGGCCCGACGCCGGCGAGCGCAGGTCCCCGGTCGCCGGGTCGTACGGCGCCCGGGCGTGGAACTTCTCGAGGTCCGGCTCCTCGCGGGGGAACCCCTTCCCCTTCTGGGTCAGCACGTGCAGCAAGCGCGGTCCCTTGAGCTGGCGCAGCTTCTCCATCGCGTCGATGAGGGCCCCCACGTCGTGCCCGTCCACCGGCCCGAAGTAGCGCAGTCCCATCTCCTGGAACAGCACTCCGGGCAGCACCAAGTTCTTGAGGCTCTCCTCGACGCGCCTGGCAAAATCCTGCACGCCGTGGCCGACCATTGCGTCCACCTTGAGCGTCAGGCGCTTCAGCTCCTCGCGCACCCGGTTGTAGAGCGGGTTCGTCGCCACGTTGGAGAGGTAGCGGCTGATCGCGCCGACGTTCGGAGCGATGGACATCCCATTGTCGTTCAGGATAACGATGATGTCGCGGCCCGAGTGGCCGGCGTTGTTCATCCCTTCGTACGAGAGGCCGCAGGTCATGGCGCCGTCGCCGACCACCACGACGACGTCGTGATGCTCGCCCTTGAGGTCGCGCGCCACCGCCATCCCGAACGCCGCCGACATCGCCGTGCCGGCGTGGCCGGCGCCGAAGTGGTCGTGCGGGCTCTCGTCGCGGCGCAGGAAGCCGGAGAGGCCGCCCTGCTGCCGGAGGGTCGGGAACCGGTCGTTGCGGCCGGTCAGCAGCTTCCAGGTGTAGGCCTGGTGCCCCACGTCCCAGACGACCTTGTCCCTGGGCGAATCGAAGACGTAGGCGATCGCCGCCGCCAACTCGACCACGCCCAGGCTCGCGCCGATGTGGCCGCCGGTGGTGGAAACGACGTCGATCAGGCGCCGCCGGATCTCCTCGCACAGCTCCGGGAGCTGCTCGCGCGGCAGCGCCTTGACGTCCTCGATGCCCTTGATGCCTTCGAGCAAGCCCATGACGGCCCCTGCAGTTGCGAGTTGCGAGTCGCGAGGCAAGCCCGGCCGCCCTTCGCCAGTCAGCTCCTGCGCGCCACGACGTAACGGGCCAGCGCCGCCAGAAGCGGAGAAGATACCCCGGCGCCGGTCAGGTGGGCCACCGCCCGCTCGGCGAGTCGCTCGGCCTCCTGCTGTGCGCCCGCGATCCCGAAGACCATCGGGAAAGTCGGCTTGCCCAGCTTGGCGTCCTTGCCGGGCGTCTTGCCCAATTCCGCCGAGGTGGCGGTCATGTCGAGGATGTCGTCGGCGATCTGGAAGGCCAGGCCCACGTCCTGACCGTACGCCCGGTAGCCGGCGCGGGTGCGCTCGGAGGCCCGGGCCGCCACGGCGCCGATCTCCACCGAGGCGGCGATCAGCGCGCCGGTCTTCCGCACGTCGATCGCCGTCATGGTCTCGCGCGAGGGCTCCTGCCCCGGCCCCTCCAGGTCGAGCACCTGGCCCCCGATCATGCCGCCGCCGCCGGCGGCGCGGAACAGGAGCAGCTCGATCTCGCGCATCTCGGCGTCGGGGAGCCGCAGCAGCCGCCCGCCCCGCACGACGGCCGCAGCGGCGACGGGGACCATCGCAAACCCGGCGACCGTGGCGCGCGGCACGTCGAAGGCGCGGTGCACCGTGGGCCGGCCGCGCCGGAGGTCGTCGTTGTCCATGCAGGGGAGGTCGTCGTGGACCAGGGAGTACGCGTGCACGATCTCCACCGCGGCCGCGAGGTCCGCGATGGCGCCTTCCCTGCCCCCTTCCGACTCGTACGCGCCGAGCATCAGCGCCGGCCGGAACCGCTTCCCCGAGCCCATCACCGCGTAGCGCACGGCGTCGCCCAGGGCGGGCTGCACGGCCGGCAGGATGTCGGCGAGGGCGCGCTTCAGCGCGTGGTCAGTCGCCTCCCGCGCGCGAGCGAGGAAGGCATCGACGGTGCGGCGGTCGTCAGCGGTGGCACTCGCGCCGGGGCGGGATCCAGCGGGCGGCGCGAGGGAAGAGTCAGTCATCCGTCTGCTGACGTCCGGCGCGGTCGAGATCGTCAAGCCTCAGGCCGCCGTCGGCGGCCTCCCGCAGCGCCTTGAGTCGCACGCCGGCTTCGGTCAGGCGCTCCCGCGCCGTCCGCAGCCGTTCGATGCCTTCCTCGAACAGGGCCAGGGCCCGGTCCAGGTCGAGATCCTCCGCCTCGAGCGCGCGCACGATGGCGTCGAGGCGGCTCAGGTCCTGCTCGAGCGAGGGCTTCCCCGGGTCCGCGGCCATCAGACCTTCCGCTCCGAGCGCGCCGGCACTTCCCCATCGGCGACCCGCAGCCGGAACGCGCGGCCCGGCGGGAAGTCGTCGGTGCGGCGCAGCACCGTGCCGGCCTCGCCCAGCGCCACGGCGTAGCCGCGCTCCAGAACCTTGAGGGGCGACAGCGCGTCCAGCGAGGCGGCCAGGCGCAGGGCGGCCGCCTCGCGCGCCGTCAGCCGGGCGGCGCAGGAGGTGCCCATGCGCGCCGCGGAGCGCTCGAGGCGCTCGCCGGCCGACGCGACGCGCCGATCCACCGCGCCCGAGAGCCGCGTCGCCCAGTGGGCGAGCCGCTCGCCCGCGAGCGCGAGGCGGCGCGCCACGCCCGAGCCCAGCCCGCCGGCAGTCGCCTGGAGCCGCAGCAGGACCTCCTGCTGGTCCGGCACCGCGGCCTCGGCCGCGGCGGAGGGGGTGGGCGCGCGCACGTCCGCGACCAGATCCGTCAGCGTCACGTCGGTCTCGTGCCCCACCGCGGCGATGGTCGGGGCGCGCGAGGCGGCCACGGCGCGCGCCACCCGCTCGTCGTTGAAGGCCCAGAGGTCTTCCTTCGATCCGCCCCCGCGCCCGACGATGAGCACGTCCAGGCGTTCCAGTCGCGCGGCCAGCGCCAGCGCGCGGCACAGGTCCTCGGGCGCGCCGTCCCCCTGCACCCGCGCCCCGATCAGCACGAGCTCCACGTGCGGCCAGCGCCGGGCGACCACCGCGACGATGTCGTGCCAGACCGCGCCCTCCGGACTCGTGATCACACCGATCACCTGCGGGAAGGCGGGAAGACGCCGCTTCCGCGCCGGATCGAGGAGCCCGTCCTTCTCCAGTGCGGCGCGGGCGCGGGCCAGGGCGATGGCGAAGAACCCGCCCTGGGTGGTGGCCAGCAGCTCGCGCACCACGAGCTGCAGCTGGCCGCGCTTGGGATCCACCGACAGCTCGCCGCGCGCGAAGACCTTGAGGCCGTCCTCCGGCGTCGCGGGCACGCGCCGCGCGTCGCTGCGCCACATGACGCAGCGCAGCTGCGCCGACGGGTCCTTCAGCGAGAAGTACCAGTGGCCCGACGGATACGTCTTGAAGTTCGAGATCTCCCCTTCGACCCAGAGCGGCGGCAGGGCGTGCTCGACCACGCGCCGCGCGGCCTCCACCGCCTCGAGGACCGTGTACGGCCGCTCACGCGGCGCCTCGTCCAGCGGGAGGGGGAGCGTCACGCGGACTGGCGCGCCGCCTGGACCGTGTTGCGCATCAGCAGGGCGATGGTCATCGGGCCGACGCCGCCGGGCACCGGCGTGATCTTGCTCGCGACCTCCTTCGCCTCGGAGAACTTCACGTCCCCGACCAGGCGGTAGCCCTTTTCCGCCTTCGGGTCCTCGACGCGGTTCACGCCGACGTCGATCACCACCGCGCCGGGACGGATCATGTCGCCGGTGATGACCTCGGGCCGCCCCGCCGCGACGACCAGGATCTCCCCCTGCCGGGTGATGTCCGCCAGGTCCCGCGTCCCGGTGTGCGCGACGGTGACCGTGGCGTTGGCGCCCTTCTCCTTCTGCATCAGGATGTTCGCCACCGGCCGGCCGACGATGAGCGAGCGGCCCACGACGACCACGTGCTTGCCGCCGGGGTCGGCGCCGCTCCGGATCAGCAGCTCCTGGACGCCGGCCGGGGTGCACGGGCGGAAGCCCGTGTGGTCGCCGATCACCAGCTTGCCCACGTTCACGGGGTGGAAGCCGTCCACGTCCTTCTCCGGCATCATCCGCAGCAGGACCTTCGACGAGTCCATGTGCCCGGGGAGCGGGAGCTGGACCAGGATGCCGTGCACGGCCCGGTCGGCGTTCAGCCGGTCGAGGAGGGCGAGGAGCTCGCGCTCCGGCGTGTCGGCGGGGAGACGGATGGTGTCCGACTTCATCCCCAGCTCGTCGGCGGCCTTGCCCTTCATCCGCACGTAGACGTGGCTGGCGGGATCCTCGCCGACCAGCACGACCGTGAGGCCGGGGACGACGCCGCGCTTCCGCAGTTCGGCCACTTCGGCCTTCAGCTCCTCGCGGATCTGCCGGCCGATGGCCGTGCCATCGATGATGGTTGCGGACACGGAACCTCACTTGGGTAAGAAGTGAGAGGAGAGAAGTGAGAAGTTAGAGTGAGAAGTGAGAGGTTCAAGTGAGAAGTTCAGGTGAGAAGCGACGGCGACCCTCTCACGCCGTTCCTTCTCACTTCGCCTTCTCACGTCTCACTTCACCTTCTCACTCCTCACGCCTCACGTCTCACTCACTTCGCGAATTCAACCGCCCTCGTCTCCCGGATCACCACCACCCGTATCTGCCCGGGATACTGCAACTCGCCCTCGATCTTGCGCGCGATCTCCTCGGCCAGCGCGTTCGCGCGGTCGTCGTCCACGACGTCCGGCGTCACCATGACGCGGATCTCGCGGCCGGCCTGGATCGCGAAGACCTTCTCGACGCCCTGGAAGCCCGACGCGATCTCCTCGAGCTTGGTGAGCCGCTTCACGTAGCTCTCGAACGCCTCGCGGCGCGCGCCGGGCCGGGAGCCCGAAACCGCGTCGGCGGCCTGCACGATCACCGAGATCGGCGTCTCGTGCGGCACGTCGTCGTGGTGCGCGGCGATGCAGTTGATGACCACCGGCGGCTCGCCGTACTTGGTCGCCACCTCGACGCCGAGCTGGACGTGCGTGCCCTCGCTCTCGTGCGTGAGCACCTTGCCGATGTCGTGGAGCAGCGCGCCGCGCTTCGCGAGCGCCACGTCGAGCTTCAGCTCGGCGGCCATGATCCCGGCCAGCCAGGCCACTTCCTTCGAGTGCTTCAGCATGTTCTGGCCGTACGAGGTCCGGAACCGCATCCGCCCGACCAGCTTGATCATCTCGGGGTGCAGGCCGTGGATGCCGACCTCGTACGCCGCCTGCTCGCCGGCCTCCTGGATCTGCTGGTCCACGTCGGCCTGGGCCTTCTTGACGACGTCCTCGATCCGCCCGGGATGGATGCGGCCGTCGCTGATCAGCCGTTCCAGGGCGAGGCGCGCCACCTCGCGGCGCACCGGATCGAAGCACGAGACGATCACGGTGTCGGGCGTGTCGTCGATGACCACGTCCACGCCGGTCGCGGTCTCGAACGTGCGGATGTTCCGGCCCTCGCGCCCGATGATCCGCCCCTTCATCTCGTCGTTGGGCAGGGTGACCGCCGCGACCGTGCTCTCGGCGGTGTGGTCGGCCGCGATGCGCTGGATGGCGAGGGCCACGATCTGCTTCCCCTCGCGATCGGCGTCGCGCTTCGCCTGCTCCCGCAGGTTCCGCACGAGCGCGGCGGCCTCGGACCTGGCCTCCTCCTCGATCGAGCGGACCAGCTCCTTCTTGGCGTCCGCCGCCGACAGCCCCGCGACCGCCTCGAGCCGGCGCTTCCGGTCGGCGATCAGCGTCTGGAGCTCCGCGTCCCGCGCCTGGACCCGCTGCTCGGACTTGCCCAACTCCCCGATCTTCGTCTCGAGCTCCCTGTCCCGCCGGTCCAGGACCTGGAGCTTCTTCTCGAGCCCGTCCTCCCGCTCCTCGAGGCGCCGCTCGATGCGGTCGATCTCCTCGCGCCGGCGGCCGACCTCGACCTCCCACGCCTCGCGGGCCTTCGCCAGCTCTTCCTTGCCGGAGAGGAGCAACGTGTTGCGGAAGGCCTCGGCGTTGGTCCGGGCTTCCGCGAGTATGCGTTCGGCGAGCGCCTCGGCGGTCGCCTTTGCGCGCACCGCCCTGCGCCGCTCCACCCAAACGCCGATGAAGAAGAAAGCGAGCCCCGCCCCCGTCCCCGTCGCCCCGATGGCCACGAGGAGGGCCGCAAAGCTGAAAGCCGTCGTCATATGACCACTCCGGCGGTCGCCCGCCTCGAGTGATGTCGGATATCAGAGTTCGTGAACTGCGCCGCTAAGTTACGACCGGAGGGAGCCCGGGGACAAGTTCAGGCGCCGACGCTCTGCCGCTTCTGCGGCGGGAGGAGCCGGGCCAGCTCGCCGGATAGCTGCTTCAGACGGTGGGCCAAGTCCTGCTGCTGCCTGCGAGATTGGAACAGCTCGTCCGTGATCGCCAGGGCGGCGAGGATCGCCGCCTTGTGGGTTTCCACCAGCGGGCCGGAGGCGAGCACGCGGCGGATGGCGGTGTCCACGTGCGCAGCGACCTGGCGCGTGTAATCCGGATCGAGCTCGGATCGGACGGTGTACTCCTCGTCTACAATCACCACTTTTACTGCGTTCTTCTTCACTTTGCCGTCTTGCCTCTGGTGCGTGCGTTCTTCTTCACTTCCCCGCCTCGCTTCCCTGGTCGGCGGTGATGGGCGCCTGCTGCTCGAGGAAGTCGAGCCGCCCGACGAGCTCCGTGACCCTGAGGCGCGCCGCCTCGAGCCGCTGCTCGAGCAGACGGTTGGCCTCTTCGAGCTCCCGCAGCCGACTCGGTCCTTCCCCGCCCGACCCGCGCGAGTGATCGGAAACGCGGGCCTCGGCCGTCAGCGCCCGGCGCCGCCACGCGGCGAGCTCCTCGGCGAGGTGCCGCAGCACCTCCTCGAGCTCGCGCAGCGCGTCGAGATCAGGCCTCTCGCCTGCGGACCCCATGTCGCCTTTCCACCTCCGCCAGCGCCCGGGTGAGCGCGGCCTCCACTTCCTTGTCGCGCAGGGTGCGGTCGGCGGCCCGGAACACCAGGCGCCACGCCACGCTGCGCTGCCCCGCGGCCAGGGGCGCCCCCCGGTACTCGTCGAACGGCCGGAGGGACTCCAGCAGCGCGCCGGCCCCGGCCCTGAGCGACGCCTCCACTTCGGCCGCCGCCAGAGCGTCCGGGAGCACCAGCGCCACGTCCTGCTCGACCGCCGGCCAGGCCGGCAGCGGGCGGATCCTGAGCGGCTCCCGCGCCGAGGTGCCCAGCGCCAGCTCGAAGCCGAACACCCTCGCGCCCCAGGCGGGCCGGTCGGCGGACAACTCCCCCGCCCAGCCAACCTGCTGGCCGGCGGCGTCTTTCGCAACGAGGTGGTCCCCTTGGGCCACGATCCGTGCGTCGGGCCGGCCCTGCGCCACCGCGGCGTCGAGCAGGGTCTTGGCGTCGAACAGGTCCGCGTCCGGCGGCTTCGGCTCACTCCAGTGCGAGGGCCGCTGCGCGCCCGAGACGAGACCGGCGACGTGCGGCTCCTCGCGCGGAAGCTGCTCGGCGCTCCTGTGAAATACGTGCCCGATCTCGAAGAGGCGTACGTCGCGCTGCTGCATCCGCCAGTTGTGCTCCACGCGGCGCACCAGAGCCGGCAGGAGCGCGGGCCGGAGGAACGCCTCCTCCTGGCTCAGCGGGTTTTGAATCTCGACGCAGCTGTCGTCCGCGCACGGGCCCAGGGGCACCGTCAGCGCCTCGTGCAGCCCGAGGGCGGTCAGGCTCCGCCGCAGCCGCCCCGCCTGCTGCTCGGACGGCGCGTCGGGCACGATGCCGAGGCGCTGCGGACGAAGCTCGTCGGGAAACCGGTCGTACCCGACGATGCGGGCCACTTCCTCGATCAGGTCCACTTCCCGCGTGAGGTCGGGCCGGCCGCCGGGGACCTGGACCGCGAGCCGGTCCTCCTTGGGGCTCACCACGCACCCGAGCGCCGTGAGCACGCGCTCGATCTCGGTGCGGGGGATCTCCACGCCGAGCAGGTGGCCGACGCGCGCGTCCCGGAGGAAGATCGTGGTCGGCGGCGCGGGCGAGGGATAGACGTCCACCGGCGTGCCGTCCACCGCCCCGCCGGCCACGGCGACGATCAGCTCGAGCGCCCGCGCCAGGTTGGCGGGCAGCGCGTCGCGGTCCATCCCGCGCTCGAAGCGGTAGCTCGCCTCGGTGGACATCCCGAGCGCGCGGCGCGTGGCGCGGATGCGCCTGGGATCGAAATACGCCGCCTCGAGGACGATGTCGGTCGTGCCGGCGGAGACTTCGCTGGCCGCGCCGCCCATGACCCCGCCGACGCCCTGCGCCTCCTTCGCGTCGGCGATCACGGTCATCGCCGGCGTGAGCGTGCGCCGGATGCCGTCCAGCGTGGTGAGCAGCTCGCCGGCTCGGGCCCTCCGCGCGACCAGCGCCGGCCCCGCCAGCTTCGCGAGGTCGTAGGCGTGCATCGGCTGGCCCACCTCGAGCAGGATGTAATTGGTCGCGTCCACGACGTTGTTGATCGACCGCGAGCCCGCGGCCTCGAGCCGCATCCTGAGCCACGGCGGCGAGGGCGCGATCCTGACGCCGCGCACCACCGCGGCGGTGAAGCGCGAGCACCCTTCCGCGTCCTCGATCGTCACGCGCACGCCCGCCGTCTCGCCGGAGGCGCCGCCGGCGCGTGCGGCGCGCGGCGCGCGGGGCGCGGCGGCCTCGAGGAACGCCGGCAGCCGGACGGGCTTGGCGAGCGAGGCGCCGAGGTCCCGCGCCAGCCCGGCGTGGGAGAGCAGGTCGGGCCGGTTGGGGGTGACGTCGATCTCGAAGCGGGTGTCGGCGATCGGCAGGACCTGGAGCAGCGGGGTGCCCGGGGCCGCGTCCGTCTCCAGCTCGAGGATCCCTTCGTGGTCCTCGCCGAGCCGGAGCTCGTCCGCCGAGCACAGCATCCCTTCGCTGTACTCGCCGCGGATCTTCCGCCGTTCGAGCACGACGCCGCCGGGCAGCGTGGTGCCGACCGCGGCGAAGGGGTAGCGCTTGCCGGCCACGACGTTCGTCGCGCCGCAGACGACCGAGAGCACGGGCCCGCCCGCGTTCACCTTGCAGAGCGAAAGCCGGTCCGCGTTCGGGTGGCGCGCCACCTCGAGCACCTCGGCGACGACCACCTGCGCCAGGTCCTGGTGCAGCGGCTCGGCGCCCTCGACCAGCGCGCCCAGCATCGTCAGGCGCGCGCGCGTCTCGCCCGGCTCGAGCGGGGTGCCGAGCAGGTCGGAGAGCCAGCGCAGCGACGCCTTCACGTGGCGTCCACGAACTGGGCGTGGAACCGCATGTCGGCCTCGAACAGCTGGCGGATGTCGTTGATGCCGTAGCGGTTCATCGCCGTCCGCTCGATCCCCATGCCGAACGCCCAGCCGGTGTAGCGCTCGCTGTCGATGCCGACGGCGTCGAACACCGCCGGGTCCACCATCCCGGCGCCGAGGATCTCCACCCAGCCGCTGCCCTTGCACACCGGACACCCGGAGCCGTGGCAGATCTGGCACTGCACGTCCACCTCGGCCGACGGCTCGGTGAACGGGAAGAAGGACGGCCGGAAGCGCACCTTGACCGAGGGATCGAAGAAGCGGCGGATGAAGAAGGTGATCGCCGCCTTGAGGTCCACGAAGCTGATCCCCTCGTCCACCGCCAGCCCCTCGATCTGGGTGAAGACCGGGGCGTGCGAGGCGTCGAACGGGTCGCGGCGGTAGCACAGGCCGGGGATCACCACGCGGATCGGGGGCTGGTAGGCCTCCATCACGCGGATCTGCACGGGCGAAGTGTGGGTCCTGAGCACCGTGGCGGGGCCGAGGTAGAAGCTGTCCTGCGCGTCGAGCGCCGGATGCTCGGGCGGGAAGTTGAGGGCGGTGAAGTTGTTGCGCTCCGTCTCCGCTTCGGGACCGACGGCGCGCGTGAAGCCGAGCTCGCGGAAGATCCCGCAAATCTCGTCGGTGACGGCGGTGACGGGATGGAGGGCGCCGCGCCAGATCGGCCGCGCGGGCATCGTGAGGTCGGCCGTCTGCGCCGGGGAAGCGGCGGCGAGCGCGGCCTCGGCCGCGGCGAGGGCCGCCTCGATGGCCGCCTTCACCTCGTTGCCGGCCTGCCCCACGGGGCGGCGGGCCTCGTCCGGCAGCGACGGCAGCTCCTTGAGGATGGCGGTCACACGCCCCGCCTTGCGGCCCAGGTAGTCGGTCTTGAGCCGTTGGAGCGCGTCGCCGTCGGATGCGGAGCGGATCTGCTCTTCCGCCTCCGCCTTCAGGCCGGCGAGCGCGGCGACGAGTTCCGCCGCCCGGTCGCTCACCGGTCAGGCCTTGGTCTTGGCCAGCTCCGTGAGCTTGGCGAACGCGTCGGGATCCCGGACCGCGATATCCGCGAGCACCTTCCGGTTGATCTCGACGCCCGCCGCCTTCAGGCCGCTCATGAACCGGTTGTAGGACAGGTCATGCTCGCGGGCCGCCGCGTTGATGCGCAGGATCCACAGCCGCCGGAACTGCCGCTTCTTCTGCTTGCGGTCCCGGTACGCATAGGCCCAGCCGCGCTCGACGGTCTCCTTGGCGGCCTTCCACAGCTTGCTGCGGCCGCCCCGGTTCCCGCGCGCCTCCTTCATGATCTTGTTCTTGCGCTTGAGGCGCACGACGTTGCTCTTGACGCGTGGCATGGTCGCTCCCTACGAAGACAGCAGAGTCTTGAGGCGCCGCTCGTCGGCGTGCGACGCGATGGCCGCCTTGCGGAGGTGGCGCTTCCGCTTCGGGCTCTTCTTGGTCAGGATGTGGCTCTTGTAGGCTTTGCGCCGCCGCACCCGGCCCTTGCCGGTGAGCCGGAACCGCTTGGCGGCCGCCTTGTTCGTCTTCTTCTTCACGGAATCTCCTGGTCTCCCACGGCCCGACGGGGCCGGTGGCTCACTTCGGCGCGAGCAGCATGGTCATGTTGCGGCCCTCGAGCTTCGCTTCCTGCTCCATCTTGGACACGTCGGCCAGGACCACGGCCACGCGATCCAGCACGTCCCGGCCCAGCTCGGGGTGCGCCATCTGCCGCCCCCGGAACATCATCGTCACCTTCACCTTGTTGCCTTCCTCGAGAAACTGCTTCGCGTGCCGGCACTTGAAGTCGAAGTCGTGCTCGTCGATCCCGGGCCGGAACTTGATCTCCTTCAGCTGGATCGAGTGCTGCTTCTTCTTCGCGGCACGCGCCGCCTTCGCCTGCTCGAACTTGAACTTCCCGTAGTCCATGATGCGGCACACCGGAGGCCGCGCCGTCGGAGCTACTTCGACGAGGTCGAGCCCGCGGGCATCCGCCGCGGCCAGGGCCTCTTCCACCGTCAGGATCCCGAGCTGGGCACCGTCCGGTGCGATCACGCGGACGGGGCTGATCCGGATCATTCGGTTCACACGTGTACGGTTCTTGTTGTCCGGCGTGGGCTTTTCGAGAATTGGGCGCGCCTCCTGTTCAGGGTTCACACCAGCAAAAGCGGACTCCAGAACCCTCCGGAGTCCGCAAAAGCATCACGCCCGCCACATTGCGGGGGCGACATCGTCGCGAGAACCCGAATCCGCCACCCAAAGGGGTCGGAGGGTGAGGAGCCACCGGCTCCTGCTTGCACCTGCGCCCGGAAGCTAGGAACCACTCGCGACGGTGTCAACCGGTTCGGACGCGTAGCCGTGCCTGGCGTCGGGCGCCACGAAGGCCCGCGCGACCTCCGGATCGTGCTCGAAGATCAGCTGCCAGTGCTCCTGGGCCGCCCGCGTGAGCAGCTGCTTCTTGTTCTGCAGCGTCACCAGGGGCTCCAGGTCGTAGCCCATGATCCAGGGCGCCGGCAGATGCGCCGTCGTGGGCACGAGGTCGCCCAGGAAGCAGGCGGCTTCGCCGCCGTCCGTCACCAGGACGGACTGGTGGTACGGCACGTGGCCCGGCGTCGGCAGGAGGTGGATGCCGGGGAGGATCCCCACCTCCCCGTTCACCAGGCGGAAGCGGCTCGCCTCCGCCACGGGCACGAAGTTGGGCGGGAGGTAGCTCGCGGCGGTGCGCTCGTTGGTGTGGGACGCGAAGCCCAGCTCTCCCTTCTGCACCACGTACGTCGCGTTCGGGAACGCGAGGACGGTCTGGTCGCCGGAGCGGGCGGTGTTCCCGCCCGCGTGGTCGAAGTGCAGATGGGTGTTGATCACCCAGCTGACGGATGCCGCCGCGTGGCCGGTCTCGTGCAGCGCGTCCTCCAGCTGGGTCGGGCCGGCCTGGCCGTCGTTCGCCACGCCGTAGATGTCCCGGAACTTCGCGCTCTCCTTGTTGCCCAGCCCGGTGTCCACGAGGACCAGGCCGTCCGGGTGCTCGATCAGGAGGCAGCGCAGGCCCAGGGGGATGCGGTTACGCTCGTCGGGACGGATCCGCCGCTCCCAAAGCGGGCGCGGGACGACGCCGAACATCGCGCCCCCGTCGAGCCACTGGCGGCCGCCCTCCAGCGTCCAGCAGGTGAAGCGGCCGACATTGAAGCGCGTGGCGAGCTGGCGGCTTGAAGCGGGCGTCATGGGGCGAGGAGCTTGAGGGTGTGCCACGTCTGGATGCCCCTTTCCTCGGCGCGCTTGAGGAGCCGCCGGAGCACTTCCGCGGTCACCAGGGCGTCGCCGGAGGCGCGGTGCCGCCGGTCGGTCTCGATGCCGAAGAAGAAGCGGACGGTGTCGAGGTCCCGGCGCTCCAGCTCCGGCACCAGCGCGCGCGAGAGGCGCACCGTGCAGAGGCGCTGGACGCGCGGCGCGACGCCGCAGGCCCGCTCCACCTCGGCGCGCACGAACGCCCAGTCGAAGCGCACGTTGTGCGCCACGAAGATGCGCCCGCTGAGGGCCGCGAGCACGCTGTCCGCCACGTCCTCGAAGCGCGGCGCGTTCCGGACCAGCGCGTCGTCGATCCCGGTGAGCATCGTGATCCGCGGCGGGATCGGCACGCCGGGGTTGAGCAGCGTCTCGAACGCCACCTCGGCGCGCGTGCCGTCTCCGGCCGCGTGCACCACCGCGACCTCCGTCATCCGGTCGCCGTGCCGGGCGCTCATGCCGGTCGTCTCGACGTCCACGACGGCGAAGCGGAGATCCGAGAGCGGGGCCGAGCCGAGTCCCGGCTCGGCGACCGCGCCCCACCGCCCCTCCACGTCGAACGCGAAGCGCGGGTCGGCCCCGAGCAGGGCGAGCACCAGCCGCTCGGCCACCGTGCGCGAGGCCTGCGGGAGCCCCAGCACGTCGTGGCAGATCTCCAGCGGCGGCCGCGGCCCGTCCTTGAGGAACGCCGAGGCGCGCTCGGCCAAGGTGGCACTCGACCCAGGGCGGGATCCTGCGGGCGGCGCATCGGAGGTGTCGTGCGCAGGTCGGCGGTCGTCCGGCGCGGTGGTCACGGGTCGTCCCGCCGCAGCGGCATCGTCATGCAGCGCGGCCCGCCGCCGCCTCGCACCAGCTCGCTCCCCCGGATGGCGATCACCGCCTTCTCCCCGTCGGCCACGTCCTGCTCCCCCTTCAGCAGCTTCGCGGCCGGCACGATCCGGTAGCCGGCCTTCGCCATCTCGGCCAACGTCGCCTCGTTGCGCTCGTACGCGACCAGGACGCCGGGGCGCACCGACAACACGTTGCAGGCCGAGCCCCACTGTTCCCGCTCCTGGTCGGCGCGGCGCGCACCGCCGCAGAAGACCGGCTCCAGCGGCAGGTCCACCGCGGCCAGTGCCGCGAACAGGTTCGGCGTCTCGCGCATCCCCGCCTCGCCCTTGCGCCGGTGCAGCACCGCGAGCCGCTCCGGCCCCACGCAGTGCGGCGGATAGACGAGGCACCGCTCGCGGTCCATCTGGTTGAAGATCATGTCGAGGTGGATCGCGGTCGGCTCCTTCGGCAGGACGACGACGATCACGTCCCGCACGCCGCACCGCTCGAACAGCAGCTCGGTGAGATGGTCCAGCGCCGCGGGCGAGGAGCGCTCCGAGAAGCCGAGGACGACGAGGTCGGCGCGCAGCGGATGCACGTCCCCGCCCTCCAGCGTGTAGTTGAGCCGCTTCTCCTCGGATCCGTCGTACAGGATGCCGGCGTTCTCGAACGCCGGATGGTGCCGGAACAGCGCCGAGATGAGCAGCTCCTCCGTCCAGCGCGCCCCGTACCGCATCGAGCCCACGATGGCGTGGTCGCCGATCACCATCCCCGCGTCGCGCGTGAAGAAGAGGTTGGGGAGCGGCGGCAGCATGTACGCGGTCTCGTTCAGGGCCGCGGCGATCGGGCCCGCCTCCTCGAGCGCGCCGGCCACGAGCACGTCCAGCAGCTCGCCGACCGGCAGACGCGCCAGCCGCTGGGCGAGCGCATCCGACGGCACGACGTCGAGGGTGCGGCCGACCAGTGCCTCGCGCACCTCGGCGCGCTTCAGGATCTCTTCCAGGACGGTGCGCGTCTCGAGCACGTCGGCGAAGCGCCGCAGCACGGCGACGAGCTGGCGGTGCTCCTTCCGCGCCAGCTCCAGGTCGATCACGTCGTCGTAGAGGTAGTCCTCGCGCGTTCCCGGCGTCACGGCGAGCAGCTCGGCGCCGGGCGTGTGCAGGAGCACCGCGCGCAGCGGGCCGATCTCCGAAGCGACGTGGACCCGGCTCAGGGCGACCCCCGGGTCAGCGCATAGCTGAGGCCTTCGAGCTCCATCGCCATGTTCACGTCGGTGACCGCCACGTGGGGCGGCACGCTCAGCGCCACCGGCGCGAAGTTGAGCAGGGCCCGGACGCCTCCGCGCACCAGCCGGTCGGCGAGCGCCTGCGCCGCGTCCGCGGGCGTGCCGATCACGGCGATGTCGGCCGGCTCCGCCGCCAGGTCGGCCTCGAGCGTGTCCACGCTCCTCACCGCGAGCCCGTCCACCTTGGTGCCGATGCGCGAGGGATCCGCGTCGTACACCGCCACGACGTCGAACCCGCGGGCGCGGAATCCCGGATAGGCCGCCAGCGCGGAGCCGATCCGCCCCGCCCCCAGCAGGATCACCCGGTAGTGCCGGACGAGGCCGAGGATCTCGCGCAGCCGCGCCGTGAGGTGCGACACGCCGTAGCCCACGCCGCGGCGTCCGAACGAGCCGAAGAAGGAGAGGTCCTTGCGCACCTGCGCCGACGAGGCGCCGCCGCGCCGCGCCAGATCGGCGGAGGAAACCGTCGTCTGGCCCCGGCGCTCGCATTCGTCGAGGAACTGGAGGTACAGCGACATCCTCCGGACGGTCGAATCCGCAACCTCGCGCAGCGGTGGCACTCGTTTCCTTCCCGGATCGAGCGGGCGGCGCATCGGAGGCGTCGTGCGCGGGTCGGCCCGCGTCCGGCGCGCCATATCTCGTGAATGGATTCACGAAGCTAGACGAGGCCCCAGAGCGCGGGCAAGGGCCACCAGCTGCTCCGGCGGGAGCACCTCGACGCGCGCGCCGGGCGCCACGCCCACCTGGACCAGGAGGCGCTCCGCCTCCGGGCGCTCGATGCCGAAGGCCTCGTGCAGCGTGCGCGCGAGCTGCTGGCGCCGGCGCTGGAACGCCGCCCGGATCAGCCGCCGCACCCGCCGCTCCTCCTCGAGCGAGGCGACCAGCGGCGCCGCCCGCGGCGTGAGCCGGACCAGGGCGGAGTCCACCCGCGGCTTCGGCCGGAAGGCGCCGGCCTTCACCGTGAACAGGCGCTCCACGGTCGCGACCAGCTGAACGCCGGCCGTGAGCGCGCCCCAGGTCCGGCCGCCGGGCTCGGCGGCGAGCCGGTCCGCGACCTCACGCTGCACGAGGAAGACGATCCGGGCCGGCCGCGGCGGCCGGAGGGCCCGCTCGAGCAGCGGCGACGTGATCTGGTAGGGGATGTTGCCGCAGACGACGTCGGCGGCGGGCCACGGCACCTCGAGCGCGTCGCCGGCGACGATCCGCACGTTGCTTCCGCTCGACTCCGCCAGCGCCGCCGCGAGACGCCGGTCGGCCTCGATCGCGACGACCTGCGCCGCGCGGACCGCGAGCGCGCGGGTCAGCGTGCCCTTCCCCGGCCCGATCTCCAGCACGGTCTCGTCCGGCCCGCCGACCGCGGCGTCGGCGATCCGGTCGAGGATCGAGGGATCGAAGAGGAAGTGCTGGCCGAGGCGCGCGCCCACGTCAGCGGCGCAGCAGGACCAGCGTCCGGTCGTCCGTCGCCACATGGCCGGAGAACTCCTCGACGTCGTGGAAGACGGCGTCCACGATCTCCGGCGCGGGCCGCGCGGCGTGGGCGCGCACCAGGTCGAGGAGCCGTTCCTCGCCGTAGGCCGCGCCGGAGACGTTGCACGACTCGGTGAGCCCGTCGGTGAAGAGGCAGAGCAGGTCCGCGTCGCGGCGCCACGCGACCTCGGCCCCGCCGATCTCCCGGTCGCGCGCGAGGCCGAACGGGGGCGCCGTCGCCCGGAGCCGGCGCGGCACGCCGTCGCCGCCCGGCACCAGGAAAGCCTGCGGGTGGCCGGCGTTCGCGTAGCGCAGCACCCCGTGCTCGGCGTCCACGACGCCGTAGAAGAGCGACACGAACATCTCGGTGCGCTCCATCTCGTCGCCCAGGAGCTGGAGCAGGCGGTTGAGCGCCTCCTGCGGCGTCGCCGCCGACTGCGCGAGCACGTTCGCCGCCGAGATCGTGTTCGCCATCAGCAGCGCCGCGCCCAGGCCGTGGCTCGAGACGTCGCCGATCATCATCCCGACCGCGCCGCCCGCGAGCGGGATGACGTCGAAGAAGTCCCCGCCGATGGACTCCGCGCTCTGGCAGCGGGCGCCCACGTTGCCGACGCCCGCCAGCAGCGGCGCGCTCGGCAGGAGGGCGAGCTGGAGGTTGTGCGCCGCCGCCAGCTCGGTGGACATCCGCTCGCGGTCCTTCTCTTCCGCCGCCAGCCGCGAGTTCTCGATCGCCGCGCCCACCTGGTTGGCGATGGCCATCACCAGCTTCTTGTTGCCGGCCGAGAACGCGTCCTCGCCGAGGCGGTCGGTGAGGTTGATGACGCCGACCGGCCGGGCCGCGCCGTTCTCGCTCGCGTACATGATGGGCACGGACAGGAACGACTGGCCGTGGTAGTCGCGCCCGGTGGGGCACCCGGGATTCGGCGCGGGATCGCTGGGGTCGTACGAGATCGCCTCGCGGGCGCGGAACACCTGGGCGGCGATGCTGCACTCGTCGTCCGCCCGCACCGCCTGGAGCTGCGCGACGTCGAAGCCGCGGCCGGCGACGATCCGGAGCACGCCGGCCTCCTCGTCGTACACCATGATCGAGGCGCGGCGCGCCCCCACCACGTCCGAGACCTCGCGCACGATCCGGTGGGCCGCCTCCTCGAGCGCCACCGTCCGCCCGAGGATCTCGCTGATGGTGTAGAGGAGGTCGATCTCCTCGTAGCGTGCCGTCAGCTCCGCCGTGACCTGCCCCGCCTCGCGCTCGGCGGCGAGCGCCTCCGCGACGATCTTCGCGGCCGCCTGCGCCCGCTGCGGGCGCGTCTTCTCCTTGGAGCCGTCGGGGCCGAGCTGGACCCAGGTGCCGGGGACGCCGGGCACGGGCTCGAGCCACGCCGATCCCTTCCGCGCCTGGATCGCGTGCCCCACGGTGCCTTCGAGCTGCGGCCACCACGCCCCGTGCTCGCCCGAGAGCGCGATCGCGCGCTGGCGACCCGCCTCCTGACGCCACAGGCGGACGTCTCCCCCGGTCAGCTCCTGGAGTGCGGCGAGAAGAGTGTCGAGACGGCTCAGGTGCGCCGGAGGATCATGCAGATGGAGTTCCCCGCCTCGTTGAAGCGCACTTCGTCGACGAGCTGGCGGATCAGGAAGAGCCCCCGGCCGTACGGCCGCATCAGGTTCCCACGGAGCGTCGGGTCGGGCACGTGCCGGAAGTCGAAGCCGCACCCCTCGTCGGTCACTTCCATCTCCACCGCGTTCCGGCCGAACAGGACGCGGATGCCCACCCCTTTGGCGGGGTCCTCGCAGTTGCCGTAGAGGATCGCGTTGGCCACGGCCTCGGCGAGGGCGACGCGCAGGTTGAAGCGGATGGTGTGGCGGTCCACGAACGCGGCCTCGAGATGCCGCGTCACCACCTCGACGGCCTCGTCCACGAGGTTCACGTCGCTGGGGAGGCGGACCCGCAGCTCGGCATCGAGGCCGCCCTCGGCGCACTCCCGGCGCGCGAACTCGGCGAACAGCGGAGCGCTCATCGGCAGCTCAGAACGCGGCGAGCGCCTCCGTCGCCGTATCGGTGATCGCGAAGAGCGTGTCCAGCTTCGTCAGCTCGAACAGCGTCTTGAGGTCGTCGTTGAGGCCGGCCAGGCGCAGGTCGCCTCCCTCGTCCCGGATCTTCTTCGAGAGCGAGACCAGGACGCCCAGGCCCGACGAATCGATGTAGCCGGTCTTGCTGAAGTCGATGAGGAACTTCTTGTCCCCCGCCTCGAGGGCGTCGAGCACCTTCTGCTTCAGCTCCTGCCGGTTGCCGACGATCAGCTGGCCGTCCACTTCGACGACCACGACGCCGCCGGGGTGCTTCCGCGCATTGAACGCCATCAATCCTCCGAAGGAATCGCTCTCAAGCGCCCGCTCAAGCCGCCTGCGATTGGAGCAGCGCGATGGCGGACACCAGCACGATGTCGTCCGCCGTGGCGCCGCGCGAGAGGTCCGAGCAGGGACGCCGGAGACCCTGGACCACGGGCCCCAACGCCGGAACCTGCGCGATCCGCTGTACCAGTTTGTATGCAATGTTCCCGCTGTCAAGGTCCGGGAATATCAAGATGTTAGCTCGTCCCGCCGCCGGGCTGTCGGGGGCCTTCCGGCGGGCCACCGAGGCCAGCAGCGCGGCGTCCCCCTGGAGGTCGCCGTCGGCCGGAATGCCGGGCTCGAGCGTCCGGAATAGCTCGACCGCCCGCTTCACCTTGTCCACGCTCTCGCCCTCGGCGCTCCCGAGCGTCGAATGCGAGAGGAACGCCACGACCGGCTCGTCGCCGACGACCAGGCGGCGGTCGCGCGCGGCCGCGACCGCGATGTCGGCCAGCTGCTCGGCGGTGGGATACTGGACCACGCCGCAGTCGGCGAAGGTCAGGACGCCCGACGTGCGGGTGACCATGTAGAAGCAGCTCGACACGGTCTTGATGCCGGGCGCCGGCCCCACCGCCCAGAGCGCCGCGCGCAGCACGTCGGCCGTCGCGTGGACCGCGCCGCCCACGGTCGCGTCCGCTTCGCCGAGCGCGACCAGGCCGGCCGCGAAGCGGAGCGGATCGGCGGCGAGCGTCAGCGCCGCCACCCGGTCGGGAACGGCCTGCGGCTTCCGGCTCGTCAGGAGATCGGCGACGGCCTTGAGACTGGGGTCGGATCCGGGGATGCGGACCGAGACGCCGGGCGCCTCGCGCGCCGCCCAGGACGCCGTCGGACCGGTCCCGATCAGGGTGACGTCGGCCACGTGCCCCGCCACCAGGGAGATCGCGGCCTCACGCACCCGCTCGTCGTCGCCTTCGGAGAGCAGCAGGCGGGCTCGCGCGCGGCGCGCGCGATCGAGGAGGGACTCGACGAAGCCGCTCAACTCCGCTTCGTCTTGGCGGCCAGGGCCTTGGAGACGGCGGGGTGGACCAGGTCCTTCACGTCGCCCCCGAACCGCGCCACCTCGCGCACCAGGGAGCTGGAGAGGTAGGTCAGGTCGAACGCGGGGACGAGGAAGAGCGTCTCGATCTCCGGCGCCAGCTTCCGGTTCATCAGCGCCATCTGGTACTCGTACTCGAAGTCGCTGACGTAGCGCAGCCCGCGGACGATCACCTTCGCGCCGAGTGTGCGGGCGAAGCTCACCAGCAGGCCGTCGAACGACCGCACCTCGAACCGGGCGTCGCGACCGAGGACCTGGGCGACCAGGTCGCACCGCTCCTCGAGGGTGAACAGCGGCTGCTTGGTCACCTGGGTCGCCACGGCCACGATGACCCGGTCGGCGAAGACGAGGCTGCGGCGGATCAGGTCCTCGTGCCCGTGGGTGATGGGATCGAACGAGCCGGGGTAGACGGCGAGCGTCGTCATGGGGCCTCGAGAAAAGTGAGGACGGTCCTGCCGTAGCGGCGATGATCGCCCGGGCCGACGTCTTCGTGCCGGTCGTGTTCGACGCCCAGAATGCGTGCGAACGGCCGCTCGCGGAAGAGGGCGGCGATCCGCGAGGCGTGATTGGTGGTGTATGGCGGGTCGGCGAAGGCGACGTCGAAGGCGAGCGGCTCCAGCTTGGCGGCGTAGCGCAGGGCGTCGGCGCGGTGCACCCGCGTCCCCGCGGCGCCCAGCGCGGCGATGTTGCGGTGCAGCGCGGCGAGGCTGGCGGGCGAGAGCTCGACGAAGTCGCACGCGCTGGCGCCGCGCGACAGCGCCTCGAGCCCCATCGCGCCGGAGCCGGCGAACAGGTCCAGGGCGCGAGCGCCCACGAGGTGGTCGGCGACGATGGACATCCACGCCTCCCGCACCCGATCGGTGGTGGGGCGCGCCCGCTCGTCGGGCGGCGGCTCGATCCGCCGGCTCCGCCACTGCCCTCCCACGATCCGCACCTCAGGCCGCCTCGAAGGCCACGAGCCGGCCCTCGACTTCGTCGCGACCCTGCCAGGTGTCGCGCTCCAGCCGCAGCGCGGCCCGGAACGGCCCCGAGGAGCCGCGGACCGCGCTCTCGATCTCCTCGCGCATCCCGAAGCCGACGAGCCGCAACGTCCCGGTGTCGTCGCGCACGCTGAAGCGGACGTGCTGATCGCCCATCCGGCGCAGCGGGCCGGCCAGTGAGAGGCCGGTGAGCCCGAAGACCGCGCCCGGATTGCCGAGCCCCGTCGGCTCGAGGGCGCGGAGCGCCTGTTCCAGCTCGCGCGTCAGGTCGGCGATCGTCAGCACCGCGTCCACCCGGCGGCTCGGCGTCAGCTCCGCGGGCGCCACCTGCTCCGCGCAGGCGGCGTTGAACGCCTCGCGGAACGCGTCGAACCGGTCGCGGCGCACCGTGAGACCGGCGGCCATCCTGTGGCCGCCCCACCGCTCGAGGTGGCCGGCGCAGCGCTCCAGGGCGAGGTGGAGATCACAGCGCGCCACCGACCGGCCCGACCCCTTCCCGACGTCGCCGTCGAACGCCACGAGGAAGGTCGGCCGCGCGATCCGCTCGACGACGCGCGAGGCGACGATCCCGATCACGCCGGGGTGCCAGGTGTCGCGCGCGAGCACCACGCCCACGTCGCGCGCCGGGTCGAAGGTCTTGTCCAGCTCCTCCAGCGCCTCGTCCAGCGTGCGCTGGTCCAGCGCCTGCCGCTCCGTGTTCTGCCGCTCGAGCTGGGCCGCGAGCGCGTACGCCTCGGTGGTGTCGTCGGTCAGGAGGAGGCGCAGGCCGTCGCCCGCGTCGCCGACGCGCCCGGCGGCGTTGAGCCGCGGCCCCAGGGCGAAGCCCAGGTTGACCGCGCGGATCGGCTTCGTGCCGAGGCCGGCCGTGGTCACGAGGGCGGCGAGGCCCGCCGAGCGGCTCGCCCCGATCAGTTTGAGGCCGAGCCGCACCAGGATCCGGTTCTCGCCCACCAGCGGCACCAGGTCGGCGACCGTCGCGAGCGCGACCAGGTCCACGAAGTGCCAGGGAGCGCCGGCCGGGACGCCGATCGCGGGGGCCAGCGCCTGCGCGAGCTTGAAGGCGAGCCCCGTCGCGCACAGGTCGGGGAACGGGTACGTGCTCTCCGGCCGGCGCGGATTGACCAGCGCGGCGGCCTCGGGCCGCACCGGGCCCGGGAGGTGATGGTCCACGACGATCACGTCGATGCCGGCCGCACGCGCCGCGGCGACCGCCTCGACGGCCGTGGTGCCGCAGTCCAGCGCGAGGATCACCTGCGCGCCCGCCTCGCGCGCGGCGACGACGCCCGCGGCCGAGAGATCGTAACCGTCGCGCAGGCGATGCGGGATGAACGGCACGACGCGCGCGCCGCCCAGGCGCAGGACCCGCGTGGCGAGCGCCGCCGCGCACTGGCCGTCGGCGTCGTAGTCGCCGTGCACGAGGATGGTCTCCTTGCTCTTCACCGCGGCCGCGAGTCGCTCCACCGCGACCGCCATGTCGGGAAGGAGACCGGGATCGTGGAGATCGTCCCGGGATGGCCGGAGGAAATGCCGGGCGGCGTCCGACTCGGCGACGCCGCGCTGGACCAGCAGTCCGGCGAACGGGAGCGGCGCGCCGAGCTCGCGCGCCAGCGCCACTACGCGCGCCGGATCGGGCGTCGGCTCACACTGCCACCGGCGGGGGAGCCGCTCATTCCTCCGCATACAGGAGTACGCCGCACACCTCGCAGCCCTCGATGGACTGCCCCTGCTGGATGAGGACGCGCCGCTGCATCGGGACCGCCGTGTGGCAATGCCCACAGGCGTCGTGCTGGAGCGGATAGAGCGCCGCCGGGGCGCGGCCCCGCCGGATCCGCTCGTACTTGACCAGCAGCGGCTGCTTCACGGCCTTCGTCGCCGCCTTCCGCTCGGCTTCCGCCGCCTCGAGCTGCGTGGCCAGCTCGGCCCGCTTCACGGCCAGCGCCTCGCGCGCCTCGGTCTGCTTCGCCACCACCGCCTGGTGGTTCTTCTGCGCGTCCTTGACCTTCTTCTGCGCTTCGACGATGAGGTCGCCGCTGCGCATGTACTCGGTCTCCTCCTTCACCAGCACCCCGCGCGCCAGGTCCAGCTCGGCCATCAGCGCCGAGGCCTCCTTGGCGCCGCGCACGTAGTCGAGCTGCTGCCGCCGCTGCTCCTGCATCCGCTTGTAGCCGGCGATGCGCTGCTCCAGCTCCACCTTGCGCGCCTCGGCCCCGGACGCCGCGCGCTCCGCGTCCTCCAGCGCCTTCGTGTGCGCGCCCAATTCCGCGTCGAGCGCCTCTTCCTCGGGGCGCAACGCGTCCATGGCCTTCTTCACGGCGCTGACGGCCTTGTCGCGCTCCTGGAGCGCCAGGAGGGGTTCGAGATCGGGATGCAACTCAGACTCCTTTGATTGACGTGGAACGTTGAACGGCGACGGGAGCCGGCGGACGCGCCCTCCCCTCGCAACTCTCAACTCTCGACCATCAATGTCGTGGTTCCTGCTCCGCCTTCAGCGACTTGCGCCGGAAGCGCATCGCGCCCCCGGAGATGAGCGCGCGCTTCTCGTTCATCAGCTCGTTCTTCTCCGCCGTACCCGCCAGGCCGATCAGGCGGTCGATCTCCTCCAGACGCTCGCGCTTCGGGCGATCCAGCACCCAGGCGATCGCCTGCACCAGGTCCACCTCGGGTTCGGGCCGTTCGTACGGCGCGGAGGCGAGCCGCTCCCACGTGTCGCGCTCGGCGCCCGCGTCCGGCGGGCCCGCGCCCGCGTAGAGCAGCTCCGCCAGGCGGCGGTAGACCGGATGCCGGAACTCGGTCGCCGGCAGCTCCGCCTTGACCCGGGCGACGTTCTCGGGCACCGCCAGCATCAGGTGGACTAGCGTGCGCTCCGTGGGGATCTCCGTGACGGGGGCGCCCGAAGGAGCCTGTCGTTCCGCCTCGTTGCGTCCGTGCCTCTGTGCCTCTGTGCCTCCGTGCGTCCTGGCTTCTTGTCTTCCCACCTCCTGCTCCAGCACTTCCTTCCCCACTCCGCTCCACTCGGCCGCGCGCGACATGTACAGCTCCCGCGTGATCGGGTCCTGCGCCGCGCGGATCGTGGGCAGCAGGCGGTCGAGCGCCTCGCGCCGGCCCTCGAGCGTGCCCGCCAGCCCCTTGCGGTCGAGCAGCTGGATCTTGCGCTCGAAGACGTCCACGGCCGCGTCGAGCAGGGCCTTGAACGCCTCCGCGCCGCCGCGCCGCACCAGGGTGTCGGGATCCTCTCCGGAGGGGAGCGTCACCAGGCTCACGCTCGCGCCCTGGCGGAGCAGCTCGTCGGCGTTGCGGAACGAGGACTTCTGCCCCGGCGCGTCGGCGTCGTAGGCCAGCGCCACCTGCTTGGTGTAGCGCCGGAGGAGCCGCGCCTGCTCGGGCGTCAGCGAGGTGCCGAGCGGCGCGACCGCGTTCAGGATCCCAGCGGTCTGGAGCCGGATGGCGTCCACGTACCCCTCGACGAGGACGGCGAGCGACTCGGTGCGGATGGCGGTGCGGGCCCGGTCCAGGGCGTAGAGCAGCGTGCCCTTGTGGAAGACCGGCGTCTCGGGCGAGTTGAGGTACTTCGGCTCGCCCTCGCCGAGGAGGCGCCCGCCGAACCCGACCACACGCCCGCGCACGTCCGCGATCGGGAAGATGAGGCGGCCGCGGAACCGCGGGACGACCGACTTGTCGTCCCGCTCCGTCACCAGGCCGGCCTTCCGCACCACGTCGTCCTCGACGCCGAGCCCCTTCAGCGCCTCGAGCAGCTCCTCGCCGTGCGCGGGCGCGAAGCCGAGCTGGTACTGGTCGCGCACCGCCTCGTCCAGCTCGCGGCCGTCGAGGTAGTCGCGCGCCCCCTTCGCGTCGGGGGCCTCGCGGAGCCGCCGCGCGAACCAGTCGGCGGCCGTGCTCAGCGCGGAGTACAGCGGCTCGTTCGGGTCGGGTCCCGCCGTGCGCACGTCCGGCACCGCGATCCCCACCTTCGCCGCGATCTCGCGCACCGCCGTCGGATAGTCCAGCCCGAACCGCTTCATCAGGTAGGTGAAGACGTCGCCCGACTCGTGGCAGACGAAGCAGTGGTACATCTGCTTCCGCGGCACGACCGAGAAATTGCGATGCGTCCCGCCGTGGAACGGGCACGGTGCGCGCCAGTCGCTCCCCGTGCGCTTGAGCTCCACCGACTCGCCGATGATGGCGACGATGTCGGCCGCGTCGCGGATCTGCTCGATCAGCTCGGGAGCGATCACCTCGCGCCTCAGTGCACCGGGGAAAGCGTCGCCGCGGGCACGCGCACGCGCCGCCCGCGCACCAGGACCGTGGCCTCGTTGCCCTGCACCGTCTCGAGCTGCCCCTCGATGCCGAGCGTGGCGATGCGCACCCGGTCGCCGGGCGAGACCGGCCCGGCCGGGAGATCGGGGAGCGGCAGCGGCGCTTCGTCGCGCGCCGCGGTGGCCGCGATCGCCTCCTCCACCAGCCGGCGCGCCTCCCGTTCCCGCTGCGCATCCCGTGCCAGCGCGATCGCCTTCTCGACCTCGGCGCGCGCCTCCAGCAGATAGGCGCGCTGCGCCTTCTTCCCGGCGCGCTCCAGCTCCTTTTCCCGGCGCCGCACGTCCTCCTCGCGCGCCGCCACCTCGGCGCGGGCGCGGGCGAGGCCGCCGTCCTCGACGTCCAGCTCCGCCTCCCGCGCGGCCAGCTCCGCGTCGCGGCGGTCCGCCTCCTGGATCCGCTGCTCGAGCTGGGCCAGCGTCGTCTCGAGCGCGCGCACGTCGGCCGGCAGGGCGCGCTCCGCCTCCTCCAGCACCCCCGCGTCCACGCCCAGTCGTCGCGCGATCGCCAGGCCGTACGAGCGGCCGGGGATCCCCTTCGTGAACCGGAAGGTCGGCGTGAGCGTCGCGGCGTCGAACTGCAGTGAGCCGTTCACGATCCCCGGCTCGCGCTCGGCCAGCTCCTTGAGGGAGCCCAGGTGCGTGGTCGCGATCGTCGTCGCGCCGCGCGCCGTCAGGGCCCGCAGCACCGCGCCGGCGAGCGCCGCGCCCTCCGCCGGATCCGTCCCGGTCCCCAGCTCGTCGAGCAGGACCAGCGCGCGCTCGTCCGCGCCCTCCAGCACGTCCTTGATCGCCGCCACGTGGGCGCTGAAGGTCGAGAGGCTCTCCTGGATGCTCTGCCGGTCCCCGATGTCGGCGAACAGGGCGGCGAAGACCGGGAGCCGCGTCGCCGGCCCGACGGGCGGGATCACGCCGCTCTGGGCGAGGGCCACCACCAGACCGACCGCCTTGAGGAGCACCGTCTTCCCGCCCGTGTTCGGGCCGGAGACGAGGACGGTGCGCTCTTCCGGCTCGAGCGCGAGATGGAACGGCACCGCGGGCGCCTCGCCGCGGAGCAGGAGCGGGTGCCTCCCGTGCACGATGGCCAGCGCGCCGCCCTCGCCGACCTCGGGGCGGGTCGCCTTGGCGTCGAGCGCGAACCGGGCGCGGGCCGAACAGCAGTCGGCGGCGATGAGCATCTCGAAGACGCCGTCGAGCGCGTCGGCGTGGGGCCGGAGGCGCTCGGTCACGGTGCGGAGCACGCGCATCACCTCGCGCGCCTCCGCGGCCTCGGCCTCGCGGAGCTGGTTGCCCAGCTCGATGGCCTCCGCCGGCTCGACGAAGAGCGTGGCGTGCGTCGCCGACTCGTCGTGGACGATCCCGCCCAGGCGCGAGCGCGCCTCGCGCCGGACCGGGATGACGTACCGGCCGCCGCGCAGCGTGGGCGTGGCGTCGGACGGGACGAGCCGCGAATCGAGCGACGCCGCCAGGGCGCCGAGCTTCCGGATCAGCGTCTCGCGCACCTCGCGGACCTCGCGGCGCGCGCGGGCGAGGTCCCGTGAGGCCGCGTCCCGGACGAGGCCGTCGGGCTCCAGCGACGTCGCGAGTGCGTCCTCCAGCTCGCGCGGGGGGAGCGTCGCGGCGAGCGCCGCGACCAGCGGGGCCGTCTGCGCCGCCCGGGTCAGGCGGCCGTGCACGGCGCGGGCGGCGGCGAGCACGCGGCCGATCGCCGCCAGCTCCGCGCCCTCGAGCACCGAGCCCTCGAGGCGGAGCCGGGCCAGGGCGGACGTGACGTCGTCGAACGGCTCGGGGGCGAGGTCGTCGCCGGCGCCGAGGCGCACGGCATACTGCTCGACACGATCGAGCTCGTGCGAAACCAGCCAGGCGTCGGTTCGGGGGCGGAGGGCCCGGACGCGGGCGGCGCCCAGGGCGGAAACTGCGTGGTCTGCTACAAGATCGAGCGCGGCGTGGAACTCGATGGCGACGAGGGCGGGCTCGGCAAACCCCTCTCTCATGATGTCGCGGCGAGTTCCTCGCGGGCGACGCGGTTGACGTCCTTCCCCTCCGCCCGCCCCTTGAACTGCGGCATCACGCTCTTCATCAGGGCGCCGAGGTCCCTGGCGCCGGCCGCGATGGCGGCGCGCACGGCCGCCCGGATCTCCTCCTCGCTCACCGCCGGCGGGAGGTACTTCTCCAGCTCGGTGATCTCGAACTGCTCCTTGTCGGCCGCGTCGCCGCGGCCGCCCGCCCGGAAGGCGTCGACGGACTCCCGGCGCCGCTTGATGCCGCGGCGCAGGACCTCGACGACCTCGGGGTCCTCGAGGGCGTGCCCGAGCTCGATGTCGCGGTTACCGATGTCGGAAAGGATCGTGGAGTAGAGGAGGGTGCGGTGCTGGTCCCGATCCTTGCGCGCCGCATTCAGCGCGGCGCGGAGCTGCTCGGCGAGACTACCGTTCACTACGGCTGCGGCGATTCTTGCGGCGCGCAGCGTTCATCTTGCGCTTCCGGCGCTCACTGGGCTTCTCGTAGTGCCGATGCTTGCGGAGGTCGGAGAGGATCCCCGCCTTCTCGCACTTCTTCTTGAAGCGCTTCAGCGCGCGCTCGAAGTTCTCGTCTTCGTGGATGATCACTTCCGGCATGTAGATGCCCGCCCCGGCTGTGAGTGTTATCCCCTAGAACCTCAAAAAGTTACGCTCGTCCGGCTGCGCGGACAAGCCTGGGTGTAGGGTGATAGGGTGTAGGGTGTGGCATCCCGGCCCGTGGCGCTTCCTACACCCTGCACCCTACCCCCTATACCCTCGTATTTCTCAGCCCGGAGGCCAGTGCATCGCCCGGCCGCCGAGCACGTGGACGTGGATGTGCGGCACCGTCTGCCCCGCCTCGGCCTTGGTGTTGAGGACCACCCGGTAGCCGCGGGCGGCCACCTTCTGCTGGCGGGCCACTTCCCGCGCTGCCACGAGCAGCTCGCCGAGGAGCGCCACGTCCTCGGCCTCGTTCAGGGACTCCACGTGCTGCGTCGGGATCACGAGCACGTGCACCGGCGCCTGCGGATTGATGTCCTTGATGGCGATCACCGTGGGGGTCCTGTAGACGACGTCGGCCTTGACCTCGCCCTTGATGATCTTGCAGAACAGGCAGTCGCTCACCGCACCCTCCTCACTGGTCTTTCCGCCCCCTCATCGCCGCCGTCATCGCCAACGCCGCCACCGCCGCCGTGTCGAAGCGCAGGGTGGACCGGCCCAGCGTCACCGGCTTGAAGCCCGCCCCCTTGAGCGCGGTCAGCTCCGCCTCGCTGAAGCCGCCCTCGGGGCCGATGGCCCACTGCACCGCCGCGCCCTCCCTGAGCGCCGGCATCGGGCCGCCCTCGGGATCGGCCAGAAACCGCATCGGGGCGTGCGCCGGGCCCACCCCGGGCGGCAGCCGGATCGCCTCGCCCAGCGAGACCGGCGAGCCGACCGCCGGCGTCCACGTGGCCCCGCACTGCTTCACGGCCTCGCGGGCGCGCGCCGCTGCCTTCTCGACGTGCATCGTCTGGAAGCGCGAGGCCACGCCGGCCACACGCTCCGCCAGCACCGGGACGATCCGGGTCGCCCCCAGCTCCGTCGCTTTCTCCACCGCGCTCAGGAACCGGTCGCGGTCCCCCGCGCCCAGGATCAGCTCGGTGGGCGGCGGCGCGCCGATCATCGCGGTGGCCATCACGCGCGCCGACACGATCCTCTCCTCGATCGAGATCCGCGCCGTCGCCACCGCGCCGCGCCCGTCCACCAGCCGGATGACCGAGCCCTCGCCGAGCCGCCGCACCTTGAGGTGATGCGCCTCGTCCTCGTCCAGGATGACGACGCCGCCGGCCAGGAACGGCCCGCGCGCGACCACGGTCGCCGACGGGGGAGCGCCGCCCCTGAGGCTCATGCGCCGAGCGCGTCCCGCATCCGGTTCCAGAACGACCGGCCGGCGCGGCCCGCGGGCGGCTCGCCCTCGTGCTGCGACAGCTCGCGGAAGAGCTTCTCCATCTCGGGTGAGAGCCGCTCGGGCGTCCAGACGCCGATGCGCACGTGCAGGTCGCCCTTGCTCCCGGCGCCGAGGTGCGGCAGCCCCCGGTGCTTGAGGCGCAGCACCGTCCCCGCCTGCGTTCCCGCCGGCACCTTCAGCTTCTCGTCGCCGTACGGCGTCGGCACGACCACCTCGGCGCCGAGCGCCGCCTGGCTGAAGGAGAGCGGGAGATCGTACACGAGGTCGTCCTCGTGCCGCTCGAACCGCTCGTCGTCCTCGACCTCCAGCATCACGACAAGATCGCCGGCCGGGCCGCCGCGCGGCCCCGCGTGTCCCTGCCCCCTGAGCGTGATGTAGTTGGATGACGACACGCCGGGCGGCACGTCCACCGCCACGGTGCGGTCGGTCCGCGTGCGCCCGTCGCCCCGGCAGGTCGGACAGGGCTCGGCGATCACGCGCCCCTCGCCCGCGCAGGTCGGGCAGGGCGAGACGGAAACGAACTGGCCGAAGATGGAGCGCTGCGCGCGCCGCACTTCCCCGCTCCCGCCGCAGGTCTGGCAGGTCTTCGCCGACGTCCCGGGCTTGGCGCCCGAGCCGCCGCAGGTCTCGCAGGGGACGAGCACCTTGTACTTCAGCGTCTTCTTGGCGCCCGTCGCCACCTCGGTCAGCCTGAGCGTCACCGCCGCCCGCAGGTCGTTGCCCTGGCGATCGGCGTGGTGCGAGTGGCGCCCGCCGAACAGGTCCTCGAACCCGCCGAAGCCTCCGCCCCCGAAGTCGCGCATGAAGATGTTCAGCGCCTCGGAGAGGTCGAACGCATGGAAGCCGTACGCCTGCCCCGCCCCGCCCTTGAGCCCCGCTTCGCCGTAGCGGTCGTACACGGCGCGCTTCTGCGGGTCGCGGAGCACCTCGTACGCCTCGGTCACTTCCTTGAAGCGCGCCTCGGCCTCGCGGTCGCCGTCGTTGCGGTCGGGGTGGAATTCCATCGCGAGCCGGCGATACGCCTTCTTCAGCGTGGCCTCGTCGGCATCCCGGCTCACGCCCAGGACTTCGTAGAAGTCGCTCATTTGAGGAGGTCGCCGACCAGCTTCGAGGTGTGCTCCACCAGGGAGGCGACCTTGTCGTAGGGCATCCGCGTGGGACCCAGGACCCCGATCACGCCCGAGAGCGGACCGGACCGGTACGGCGCGGTGACGAGCGTGAGCTTGGAGAGATGGCGGCTCTGGTTCTCGCCGCCGATCGTCACGGTGAGTCCGACCGCGTTGCTCCGCGTCTCGAGCGCCTTCCGCAGGACGTCGCGCTGCTCGGTCAACTCGATCAGCTCGCGCATCCGCTCGCCCGAGGAGAACTCCGGCTGATCCGCCAGCACGGACGTGCGGCCGAGGACGACATCCTGCGCGTCCGCCGCGGGCACGTCGAACAGCTGGTCGCCGGTCGCGATGAAGATGTCGAGCAGCTCCCCCTCGGCCGGCGTGCTCGCGCTGTCGCGCACCCGTTCCGGCAGCGTCTGGCGGATCTCGCGCAGCGTCAGGCCGCCGAGTCGCTCGTTCAGGACGACGTTGAGGCTCGTGACCGCCTCCGGGTGCAGCGTGCCGGGCACCTCGACGAAGATGGTGCGCACCACGCCGCTCTTCAGCGTGAGGACCAGCAGCAGCCGGTCGCTCGAGATCGCGATCAGCTCGATCCGGTCGAGGGTGGCCGCGTCGAGCGACGGCGCCACCGCCACGCCCAGCTCCTGCGTGAGCACGCTCAGCACCTGGGCGGCCCGCCGCACGACCGCGGAGACCGCCGAGCCCTCCGCCATGAGGTCCTCGCGCAGCCGCTCTTCCTGCCGCGGCGTGAAGGACGGGAAGCGCATCAGCGAATCCACGTAGAGGCGGTAGGCGCGGTCGGTCGGCACGCGCCCGGCCGACGTGTGCGGATGGAAGAGGAACCCCTTCTCCTCCAGGTCGCTCATCGCGTTGCGGATGGTCGCGGCGGACACGCCGAGGCCGAACCGCCGGGCCACGGTGCGGCTGCCCACCGGCTCAGCGGTCTCGACGTAGCTCAGCACGACGGCCTCGAGGACCCGCCGCTCGCGCTCGGTCAGGGATTCTTGCATGGTCTCAAATTCAAGTCCCGCAGCAATTTAGATACTGGCGACCAACTCGTCTAGGCGCAGCCAGCCC